>SWCB01000817.1_pt1 | contig 58276 bp, 37 predicted proteins | sample 4692901 | NCBI WGS metagenome assembly SWCB01 (sample SAMN10267276, study PRJNA491770) | bioreactor metagenome | isolation source: DHS bioreactor inoculated with subseafloor sediment | place: Japan: off Shimokita Peninsula | collected 2006-08 | reverse complement strand
GGCAAAGGGCAAAGGGTCTCATTCGGTGGTTGAGCGCAGTCGAAACCTTCCGAATTAGGTGGCGAAGGGCAAAGGGCAAATGGCGGAGGGCAGCAACGTCCCTCGTCATTCGCTCCTCGTCCCACATTATCTATAAATTCTCCCCAATTTTCAAAATATCCACAAAACTGCAATGGCTCATTTTATTGGTGTGGAAATAGAGTTTTCGCGCAAATTCAATCTGATCATGTGATTCACTATGCCTAAGGTATGAAACATTCAGGTCACCTTCCCCAAGCCTGATACGGTCGAGGGCATCGGCATCCTTTAGCAGGGCAACCGTAAGCCAGTCTGGATCTGTTTTTGAGAGTTCGTTGCCCAGGGAGTGCATGGCACTGGCTTTGCCGATGCTTACGATATCTTTATGCGTTGCTCCGTGTTTGATGAAGAGTGACTGATACTGCGGTAGCTTATGGTTGGCAGCCTCAGTGCCATGTTGGGTACAATAACCGTCATGCCGCCGTGCCATATCGTGGATGTAGGCGGCAAAGAACGCATTTTTCGCTTCAGCAAAATGACCCGTCTTCGATCCCAGTCGAAGCGTATGCAGCATAACCCTGTAGGTGTGCATCACTCCATGCAGCAGGCTGTGGTGGTCGAATTGCTGTTGGCTAAGGTTAAAATCACTGAAATCAAGCTGATACGCTTTATGCATTTTTGTAATTCCTGTACGTGTGATGTTAATGGTTTTTCAATAAAAATTTAGCAAATCGTTAAGAAGGTGTAATATTTAGCATGGATTGAACAATTGGTTTTAATCCGGCAAAGAAGAATTCCACCGCAATAACCATCATTATCAATCCCATAAGCTTGATCATGATTTTATTGCCTGTTTCACCAAGGAGCTTAATAATTTTTCCCGCACTCAGCAGCACCACAAGTGTTAAAAGTAAGGTAAAGATGATGGTAAGGATTAAAATTATCTTTAAGGTTAATGTCTGGCTGTCTTCCATAAGTACGATGGAGTTGGTGATGGCGCCCGGGCCGGCAATAATTGGAATGGCCAACGGGGTGATGGAAATATCTTCCACGTACTTTTTAACCATTTCATCGTCCATTTTTATCTTGCTGAAACGTGCATGAAGCATATCATATCCCATGATGAAGAAGATAATTCCCCCCACAATCCTGAACCCGTTGACTGAAATTCCAAAGAATTTAAACAACAACTGCCCGCCAATGGCAAAAACCATCAGAATTATAAATGCTGTAATCACTGCCTTTATTGCGGTTTGCCTACGCTGTTTGTCTGAAATATCAGCAGTCATGGTCATAAAAACCGGCATCACACCCAATGGGTTGATGATGGTTAAGAATGAGGTAAAATATAGAAGTGCAATCGTAAACAGTTCGTGGTTCATGGTGCCTTATGCTTAAAGAGACAAATTAGGTGAATGACGGCGATGACTTGTTATCCCCGTCATTCATGGATTCTAAAATTTAAAATCAGCTCATTACGTCAGTCGCACTGAGTGTCGAAGTGCAACATCCGTAATTCGTAGTTCGTTCATAATTCGTAATCTTAATCTGAAATCCGAAATCTGAAATCTAAAATCAATTATCCGTTGTAAATTTTATCGTTCACAATTTTCAGGATTTCAGCTTCGGCAGCCTGGGCTTGTTGCTCCATTTTAGCTCCTTCGGCAATCACTTTGTCAACATAGGCTTTGTCTTTTAGCCCGGCAGCATTGATTTTTACATTTAAATAAGCGCCCATGACTGCAGAACGTGCTGCCAATGCACCAACACCGGCATCTGTAACCGAATTGGGATTGCCAATTTCGGTCATTGCTTTCACAATTTCCATCACCGCCAATGATTTTTGCATCACCTTAAACGGGATGTCAATGGCATAGCGGGTGGCTTCCTGAATGGCTTCGGTGCGGGCGGCTTTTTCGGTATCGTTACTTTTTGGCAGACCGAAAGCATCCATAATTTTGTTAAAGGCATTGGTGTCCTCATCAACCAAAAGCAGCAATTCGTCTTTAAGTTGCTGACCTTTTTCGGCCCAGTCGGAGAACTCTTCCCAGCGGTCGTCCCAGCCGGCTTTGTGTGAGGAGAGATTCGCCACCATGGTGCCCAACGACACACCCAATACGCCCATATATGCCGAAATAGAGCCACCACCCGGCGCAGGTGATTCTGACGCTGTTTCTTCGGCGAAAGCCTTGCAGCTCAGGTCAATCAGTTTTTTTTGTGATTTGTCCCGCAAAACGTATTCAATGATCTTTTCTTCCGGATGGAAAGGTTTCAGATCATCCAATCCCATTGATTTTACGGCGATTTTAATGAGTTCTGCTTCTGAAACACCCACCGATCGGTTTTGCTTTTTCAGAAAATATTTACCGGCATCGGTGAAAACTTTGAGTGGAGCCAAACCCACAATTTCGGAGCCTGTAACCCGCATCCCGCGTTCAGCGGCCTTTTTCATACCTTCCTCAAACGCTACATGCACCGGTGTGATGCTGATGTTGGTGAGGTTGATGGAAACCTGTGCAATGCCGTATTCTTCAATAAACCAGCCAATTGCCTTACAGGCTTTGAGCGAACCGGGAATAGAAACCGGGTTGCCTTTTTCGTCCTTCACAATTTTCCCGGTAATTGGGTTGCCTTCACGCATGGGGCGACCTTTCTCGCGAATGTCGAAAGCTACGGCATTTGCCCGGCGGGTAGAAGTGGTGTTGAGGTTCAGGTTGTAGGCAACCAGGAAATCACGTGCACCAACTGCGATGGCGCCAGTTCTGGGTAGAAAATTTGCTGGCCCGAAGTCGGGTTTCCATTGACTTTCGGTCAATTTCTTGGGTAAAGCTTCATATTCGCCGGAGCGGCAAAAAGCCAGGTTGCGTCGCTCGGGAAGACGGGCGGCATTTTCATAACAATACACCGGAATGCCCAATTCTGTGCCGATTTTTTCGGCCAGACGATGCGCATATTGCACGGTTTCTTCCATGCTGATATTGGCAATGGGTACCAGTGGACAAACATCGGTTGCACCAAACCTCGGGTGTGCGCCGCTGTGTTTGCTCATATCAATCACTTCCATGGCCTTTTTTATCATACGGAAGGCTGCTTCAATCACCTGTTCGGGCTCACCGGCAATGGTTACCACGGTGCGGTTGGTGGCAGCACCCGGATCAACATCAAGCAGTTTTACGCCTTCAACAGTTTTTACCAGGTCAGTAATCTGCTCAATTACACTCATGTCGCGTCCTTCACTAAAATTGGGGACACATTCAATAATTTGTTTCATTCAATATGGTTTTTAATTTTTGTCTTAATTTATTTTAATAGTCTGAGTACCCGGTTTTCCTAAATTTTCAAATTGTTTTCAAATTATCAAATCATTGCCAGATCATTGCGTCACTTCGACAGGCTCACTGCATCGCTTTGCGTGGGGAAAATCAGGGACTATTAGAAACTGATCACTTCTCCATTCAGAATCACCGTTTCTACTTTATTGCTACCGTAGGCATAAGGCATAAATTCGATGGTGGAAATGGGTTTGGTGATAAAAAAGTTTGCCTTTTTGCCTTTGGTGATGCTACCGTATTGGTCGCTGATGCCCATGGCATAAGCACCATTGATGGTGCAGGCGTTCAGTGCTTCCTCCGGTGTCATGCGGAACATAATACTTCCCATGGATAGGATAAGTTGCATATTCCCGGAAGGGGAGGAGCCAGGGTTGAAATCGCTGGCCAGAGCCAAAGGAAGTCCGGCATCCATCATTTTTCGTGCCGGTGCATGAACCATATTCAGGAAAAATGCAGCACCCGGCAATAAGGTAGGCATGGTTTCGGAATTCAGCAGTGCTTCAATTTCTTCATCACCGGTAAATTCAAGGTGATCAACCGAAAGGGCATCGTATTTCACCCCAACCTGAATTCCACCCGAATAATCCAGCTCATTGGCATGGATTTTTGGCTTCAAACCGTATTTCATGCCGGCCATCAGAATGCGTTCAGTTTCGTCGGTGGTGAAAAACCCCCGATCGCAAAATACATCAATATACTCTGCAAGGTTTGAGGCGGCCACCTGTGGGATCATCTCGTTGATAATCAGGTCAACATATTCACCCTGGCGGTCGCGGTATTCGGCAGGCACCGCATGGGCACCCAAAAAAGTTGATTTTATGGTAAGCGGGCTAAGCATTTTGAGCCGGTGGATTACCCTCAGCATTTTGAGCTCGTCTTCGGTATTCAATCCATAACCGCTCTTTATTTCCACCGCTCCGGTGCCAAAGGAGATGATTTCATTGAGGCGTTCGAGGGCCTGTTCCACCAGTTCTTCTTCGGAGGCCAGGTGCAGTCGTTTGGCTGAGTTAAGGATGCCGCCACCACGCTTGGCAATTTCTTCATAGGAAAGTCCCCTGATTTTATCCACGTACTCAATTTCACGGCTTCCTGCATACACCAAATGGGTGTGCGAATCGCAAAATGAAGGAAATACCATACGGCCACGGGCATCAATTACCTGTACGCCATCTTCCTCAAAAAGAGAGGCATTCAGATTTTGCATTGGCCCGAAATCCACAATTGAACTTCCTTCCGTCAAAAGGTAAGCATCTTCAATACGGTTATAATCCGACATGCTTTTACCGGCAACCATAAGAATATTCTCGTCCAGAATTCCATTCAATGATTTGATATTGATAACCAATAACTTGCTGACTTTGCTCATATTGAATCCTCCCTGCTTAGATAATTGCGATGGTGCAAAGGTATTAATTTAGGGATAGATTTGTGGCAGATTTGTGTTGGGAATGCTGGAACTTTATTGCGTCAGTTTTTCCCCTATAAAGAACTTTGCAAAAATGGGCTGGTTTTATTGGTAACTTTGAATAAAACCTCATCCCCCCGCCCTTCTCCTACCTTCGACGAAAAGCTCAGGCACCCATAGAGAAGGGAGCTAGATCCTACTATTTTTGTAGATTTGTTGTCCAAATGTATTTTCATGTGCCAAACCCTCTCACTTTTCTCATGCTTCTCCCTCTCCTTGTGGTGCTTGAGCGCAGTCGAAGGCAGGAGAGGGAAGGGTGAGGTGATTTACATTAAAGCCCTAACCTCCTTTATTATTATAGAAACCAAGGCATCCGTGTTCACTTCTTAAAAAAAGGCCCCCTTAACCCCCAGCCAAATCACTTTATTCCCTATTTTTGTCCGGGATGTTTACTTCAATTTTATTCTCATATGATTTGCGAATTGATTCGTGCAGGGAACATTTTCTGCTTCAATTGGTTTATTAAACGTGCTATATGGCCAGCCGAACTTAAGTAAAGGCATTATTTTGAAAATTGAAGGACCTTTAACACAATCAAACACTTACAACTTTTTCTATGAAAACAAAATTCCTCACTCAACCAACCTCCTTTAAAGGATTTACATTGCTTGCAATTTTTATGCTTGCCGGTGTTTTTCAAGTATTTTCCCAGACTTTTGACAGAGATTATCAGGATGGAAGATTATACTTCAAGTATAAGGATGATGTTAATGTAAACTTTTCTGTTCGTGCCAACAATGAAGTTGCCATACAGGAAGTGCCTTTTGTTGCAGCATTGCAGCAGGATTACCGGATCAACAGACTGGAACGTCCTTTTGATTTGAACAACGACAGTAAATTGTTGCGTACCCTGATGATTGAGATTCAGGACATGGAAAAGATTGATGAGGTTTTGGCCCGATTAAAACAGCAGCCTGAGCTGGAGTATGTTGAAAAAGTTCCTATGAATTATATCACCTACGTTCCAAATGACTCCATTTACAATATGTTTAATGGTCCCAACAACTGGGGCTGGCATCTTGATGTAATTCAGGCTGACAAAGCATGGGATATTTCCAAGGGTTCTGCCGATATAAAAGTTGCCATTGTTGACAATGCTGTTTGGGCTGATCATCCCGACCTGGCCAGTAAAATTGTGCTTCAGCGCGATACTTATTACAATACCAACTCTTCCAATCCTCCCACAACGGGTGATCCTTCTGAATGGTCACATGGCACACACTGCGCAGGTCTTGCCGCAGCCATCACCGACAATGAAATTGGTATTGCTTCAGTTGGATATAATGTAAGCATTATTGCCATCAAAGCAGCCAACAATACTAACCCTGATGGGATCTACGGTTACACGGGAATTCAATATGCAGCCAATAATGGTGCGGATGTTATCAATATGTCATGGGGTGGCGGCAGCTATTCGGCAACAGAACAAAATATTATCAATACAATTCATAACATGGGCATAGTGCTCATAGCCGCTGCAGGGAATGATGATGTTTCAACCCCTCACTATCCTTCAGCTTATAATCATGTTATTTCGGTGGCCGCTACCGATGAGAATGATAAAAAATCATGGTTTTCAAATTACGGCACTTCTGTTGATATTTCTTCACCAGGTGGAAGTGGCGTTCCTGGCCCGTCAGGCTTGATGAGTACGACTTACAATCTGGGTAATTATGGTTATTATGACCTCATGTCAGGAACTTCAATGGCATCACCAGTTGCTGCCGGTCTGGCTGGTTTAATCCTTTCCATCAATCCTGCTCTTTCTCCTGACCAGGTTGAAGCCATAATGAAAGAAAACGCGGATAATATTGATGAAATCAATCCCGATCATGTTGGTTTGCTTGGTACAGGTCGCATCAATGCCTTTAGGTCGGCTGCCAATACGCCTTATGAACCAACAGCAAATTTTTCTACGCCCATTACCACCATTTTACCGGGAACGGATATTGATTTTGCTGATCTTTCCTCTGGTGTTCCTTCCACCTGGACCTGGACTTTCGAAGGCGGTAGCCCTGTAACTTCAAGTGAACCAAATCCAACAGGCATTGCATATAATACCCCTGGCATTTATGATGTTACCCTGGCTGTATCTAACTTATTCGGGAACAGCACCATAGTTCTTGAAGATTATATTACTGTTACAGCCACGCCTAAGCCTTACACCAACTTCAGCGTTAGCGATTCTACCCCTTGCATTCAAAATCCCATTGCTTTGAACGACCTTTCACTCTACGAACCAACAAGTTGGCAGTGGAATATTACTCCGGCTTATTTTGAGTTTGTGAATGGCACTAGCAGCAGTTCACAAAACCCCGAAGTAATGTTTTCAGTTCCTGGACTTTATTCCATTGAATTTACTGCAACCAATGCCAATGGTTCAACAAGCATGAATGTTGCTGATTTAATTGATGTTTATGGTGCTTTCCCTTCTTACACTGTTGATATGGAAGACACCACCTCAGGTTATTTTGAGCTGCAGGATACCATAAAATCCCAGATAGCTGTGGATAAACGCGCTGCCTACAACAGCAATTATGGTCTTCATTTTCATGGATATCCTGTCCCCACCGGATGGTCGGGCAGCCCAACTTCAGGAACAGCTGTACAGGCCTGGGAAACAAATGTGGCTTTTCATGCAAAAGCCAACATTTGCACAGTTGATGGAATCGGCCTTGACAATATTGCCCTGATGTTTGACCTTCGCCAAACCTATTCCCTCGGCCCACGCTTCTGCTGGTTCAGGGTGTTGGTTAATGGTGAGCAGATTGCTGATATTGACGGGGTAATGGACTTTAATCCTGAAACCGCCAACGAGGATGAGTGGAAGCGTTTAACTTTTGACCTTTCAGCATACGCGGGAACCTTCTTTGATATTACCTTGCAATCAGCAGCCCGTTTTTCGGATAGGATACAGGGTGAAGGTGACAATGTTTTTGTGGACAACATTAGCATCACCAATACTACCCGCACCAAACCAGCGGTCCAGACCTCTGTTGCTGATTTCCGGGTTTATCCCAATCCTTCGGAAGGCGTTTTTACCATAGCCTCCGATAAAATTGAAGGAAACTACAACTTAAAGGTTTTGTCGCTCCTTGGCAATGAAGTTTTTTCCTTTGACGGAAATGCCAATGGAAAATTATATAAAGCTGTAAATCTTGGCCAACTGCCTTCAGGCATCTACCTGCTCAGTGTTTTCGGTAACAACCAGCAGTTTAATCAGCGGATTGTTATCAGGTAAAATTTATTTTAAATGAAATTAAATACCTCCGATGCTTATTGTGTCGGAGGTTTTTTTTACTTTTGGCACCAATCTATTCATTTTCAACCCAAATTTAATGAAGTCAAAACTTTTACTCTATCTGCTATTGGCATTTATGCCCGTACTTTCAGCAATGGCTGACAATGTTGACCGCAATGCTGCTTCGGTGGTTGCCCGTAACTTTTATTATGAACGACAGGTTCAGGCTGGCATAAACACTAATATTTCAGCCATTAATCCCGTGTGGATTGATTCCTGGATACTGAATGATCAACCTGTTTTTCATGTGTTTAACTTCCCACAAGGAGGTTTTGTGATTGTTTCAGGCGAAGATGCCTATTCACCAATCATTGGTTATGCAAACGAAGGAAAATTCCCCGAAGGTGATCTTGATCCTAACTATGCAAGTTTTTTAAGGAGCTACAAGGACCAGATTAAGTTTATCCGTGAAAACAATATTGCACAAACTGTTGAAGTACAGCAATCATGGCAGGAATACAATACCCTGAATACTTCCCGCATGATGCTTACAGGAGACAGGGATGTTGAACCACTGATTTCTGTTTTGTGGAACCAGGATTATCCTTACAATGCCTACTGTCCTGACGATGCGGCTGGCCCAGGTGGACATCCTTACGCAGGCTGTGTAGCCACAGCAATGTCGATGGTCATGTCTTATTACCGTTATCCTGAACAGGGTGCCGGTCAACATTCCTATTATTATCCTGGTTACGGCACCATCAGTGCCAACTTTGGTGAAACCCATTACGACTGGGGTGCCATGCTCAACTCCATCAATGTAAACAGCGGCCGTGCCATAAATGCCATTGCGGAACTGCAGTTTCATTGTGGCGTGTCTGTTGATATGATGTACAGTGCCGAGGGCTCGGGTGCATACAGCAACGATGTGCCCTATGCATTGAAAACTTACTTTGGTTATACCCCGGTGGTTCAGTATTTGCAAAAAAGCAATTATGCCCTAAGCGTTTGGGAAGGCTTTATTAAGACAAGTCTTGATGCCAGGAAACCACTTTATTATTCCGGACAGGATACTGATGGCGGCCATGCATTTGTGCTTGATGGCTACGAAGTTACCGGAACTGGGAACATGTACCATTTCAATTTTGGCTGGAGTGGCAGTGGAAATGGTAACTATACCATCAATGACGTGAATGGGTTTAGCTCTTATCAGGCGATGGTTCGCAATTTTGAGCCCCATCCCGATCATTATCCCCTTGGTTGCTCAACCCACGTGATTACATCTCCTATGGGTATATTTGAAGATAGAAGTGGCCCGCTTGCTGACTATGAACCAGGGAAAACCTGCTCATGGTTAATTGCCCCCGAGGATTCTGTGGTTTCCATTACCTTGAAATTTAATGCCCTAGAAATAGCCGCAGGTGATGTCGTTAATATATATGATGGCGAAGATGTTAGTGCCCCGCTATTGGCTTCTTATACCGAAGGTGAAGTTCCCGAAGATTTAACCTCAACCGGCGATAGGGTTTTTATAGAATTTTTGACCGATACCAACGGTGAAGCGCCTGGTTTTATCATTGAATTTAACAGCAATATTGTTAGTTTCTGCGGAGGTACCACCACATTGAACGAACCCACTGGCTCATTTTCTGACGGAAGCGCAGATAAAAAATACAACAATGGTGCACTTTGCAAATGGAAGATTGATCCGGGACCATATGCCGCTAATCTTACCTTAGCCTTCACTTCATTTGATCTTGAGGAAGGAAAAGATTTCCTGAAAATCTATGCCATCCCAACCAATGAAGTCATTGCTACTTTGACTGGTTCTGAAATTCCCGAGCCTGTCGTTTCACCTACCGGTAAAATGTTGCTTTTATTCACGAGCAATGGTTTTAATCCTGCTCAGGGGTTTGATGCAGAATATTACATTGATAATGTAAACACACCTGCTAATGAACTTGCGACAAATCTTTCTGTATATCCCAATCCGGCTGCCACATTCACCGATGTAAAGCTGAATGTTGACAAAGCCGCCAAAACTACTTTCGCCATCAGCGATCTGGCAGGCCGCGAAGTTTACCGTCAGGAAACATTCCTCAAGTCAGGTTTTAATACATCAACCTTACGGTTTGGCGTTTTAAAAGCTGGCATCTACATCTTAAACATTAACAATGAAAACGGAAGTTTATCCCGTAAGCTCATTGTTGAATAAGCAACAGTAAAAGGATATCTCTGTTCATGTTTTTATGTAAAAAGGAAGTTTTATTCCCAATAAAACTTCCTTTTTGCATGTATATGCCTGATTTTTGTACTTTTGGAATCTAAAATTTTGAAAATGATTAAAAAAACTACCATTCTTTTTATTTGTGTATTGATGGCAATTGGTGCTTTTGCCGATGGGATAACCGGAAATCAGGCTAAAAATGTAGCCCGGGCTTTTCTGCATAGCAGGCAGACGCCAATTAACCAATTTGGTTCAGAAATGCCTGATGTTCGTCAAACAATGGTTGTTGGTGGGGATATTCCCCTTTTTTATGCCATCAATTTTGAAGAAGGTGGTTTTGTGTTGGTTTCCGCAACAGACGCGGCTATTCCTGTTTTGGGCTATTCACCTGAAGGCGAATTCTCCCTCCAGGACCAATCACCCTCTATGCTTCACTGGATAAAAGGATACGAACTTCAACTTGATGAAATCATCCGCGATGATATTCCAGCAACACCTGGTATCGTTAACGAGTGGAGTGCTTTGATGAATTATAGCCCGGCGGATTCCCCAAATACCCGGGAAATTCGTGGGGTTGAACCACTTTTGCCTTCCAGATGGAATCAGGGAAGCCCATACAACGACCTGTGTCCCGAAGACAATACTGGTCCGGGCGGGCACGTTTATTCAGGTTGCGTGGCCACTGCCATGTCCCAGATTATTTATTACTGGCGTTATCCACTGCAGGGAATCGGTTCGAGCGGTTATTATTCTGATTATGGTTATTTGTTTGTCGATTTTAGTGAGGCTGAATACAGGTACGAAGAGATGACCAATAGCATTACTGCTGCAGATCATTACGAAATGGCCGAGATACAGTATCATTGCGGTGTAGCAGTGGATATGATGTATTCGGGCTCCGGTTCGGGAGCCTATAGCTTTGATGCTGCCACAGCGCTTCGCAATCATTTTGGCTATTCCAATACATTAACATTGAAATCGAAAGACGATTATTCGGATGTTGCATGGGCCGATTTGATGAAGCAAAATCTCGACAATGGCTGGCCAATGTATTACAATGGCTATGGCTCTGGTGGTCATGCATTTAATCTGGATGGTTATCAGGGCGACGATTACTTTCATTTTAACTGGGGATGGGGCGGTACTGCAAATGGTTATTTTTATCTGAATAACCTGAATCCCAACGGGAGTAATTTTAACGAAGGGCAGGGTGCCATCGTTAATTTTGTACCAGGTAGCAATTATCCTTACTATTGCGATGGTTTAAAAACGCTGACCAATAAAAACGGCACCATTGAAGATGGAAGTGGCCCGATTGAAAACTATACCTCAGGTTTGAATTGCGGATGGGTTATTGCTCCTTTTGATTCCGTAACTGGCCTTACACTCAATTTTGAAAAATTTGAACTTATTGAAGGCCAGGATGTCTTAAACATTTTTGATGGCCCCGACTCTTCCTATCCTTTGCTTGCAAGCCTTACTGGAAATGAAGTTCCATCGCCGGTAACGGCATCGGGAGACCGCCTGTTCATTGAGTTCCTGACTTCGGGTGATGAAGGCAGTGGTTTCAGGCTTTCCTACCAAAGCAACACGGCTGAATATTGTAGCGGCCTGACCACCTTAACAGAGGCTGATGGCGTAATTGTTGATGGCAGTGGATCTCGTAATTACAACAACAACAGTGTATGTAAATTCAAGATTGTTCCCGAAGATGCTACTTCTATAACTGTCAACTTCAACTATTTGGACACTGAGCCGGGTAATGATGTGATAAAGATTTATGACCTGGTTTCCCAGGATCTTATCGGAAGCTACTCCGGCAACGAAACTCCACCCGCAGTTACCATCCCTTCGGGCAAAGCATTGTTGCTGTTTTCTTCTAATGATGCAGTTTCCGGCGGCGGTTGGGAAATTGAATATACCAGTTCTGGCACAACCGTGGGAACCAGTTTCGAAGCGCTTACTGAAGGCCTTAATGTTCAGGTATTCCCGGTTCCGGCAAGCGATTGGTTGAGGGTAAATCTTAAATCCTCTATTGCTGCTGATGTTTCCCTGTCACTTTATGATATTTCAGGAAGGCAATTGTTGGATGGTCAAAACGTGAAATTTACCGGTCAGCAAACCTTGATTCTTCCTGTTGGAGAGCTATCCAACGGTATTTATTATCTGAGATATACCTCTTCGATGGGTTCAGGTAGCCGGAAGGTGGTTATAAATAAATAGTTACACCAGGTTGTTTAGTAAAACGACACAGTAAATTCATATCAACCTAAAATGCCTGAAATCCTCATTTATGGAATTTCAGGCATTTTGATTTTTTGTTGGTGGTATTCAACCGAGGTTTTATTCTAACCCTTTTTCATAAGCTTTAATAATACTTGTAACCAGTTTATGACGTAGAACATCCGATTCATCAAGTGTAATGAAATCGATGCCCGGGATGTTCTTTAAAATATGTGAAGCCTGTCCCAACCCCGATTGCTGATGCCTGGGTAAATCAATTTGTGTGATATCGCCGGTAATGAAGAATTTGGCCGATCGGCCCATGCGTGTCAGAAACATTTTCAACTGACTATTGGTCGCATTCTGAGCTTCGTCCAATATAGCGAAAACATGGTCGAGGGTGCGGCCACGCATAAAGGCGAGTGGCGCAATTTCAATGGTGCCGTCTTCGAGGTAAGTAAGTAGCTTTTGCGGGGGCAGCATATCGCGCAAAGCATCGTAAAGCGGTTGCATGTATGGATCGAGTTTTTCTTTCATATCTCCCGGAAGGAAACCTAAGTTTTCACCGGCTTCTACTGCCGGTCGCGTAAGAATAATGCGCTTTACTTCCCGGTTTTTGAGCGCGCGCACAGCCAAAGCCACCGCGGTGTAAGTTTTTCCGGTACCGGCTGGCCCAATGGCAAAAACCATATCGTTTTTGGCAATACTTTCCACAATTTTCATCTGGTTTGGTGTCCTCGCCTTAATCACCATACCGTTGCGGCCATGCACCAAAACATCGGGTGGACTGTCTTTTACCGTGCCATTTGTACCTCCGGGCTCGGCCAGTTGTCGGATGTCATTCTCATTAATGCTGCCGAAACGCTCAAAGTGGAACAGTGCCAGATCAAAAAGTTTGGTGAAGGATTCAATTTCAGATGGTTCGCCAATTACTTTGACAAACTCTCCACGGGCAACAATTTTAAGCTTGGGGAAAACTTCTTTAATGGCGTTCAGGTTGCGGTCGCCAATGCCGAATAGCTCAAGCGGGCTGTAGGATTCTATGCTGAATACTTTTTCACTCATGAAGTTAATTGGGTAATGGTCGAAAATTCATTTGTCGCCTCAAAATTAGGTAAAATTTGTAGATAGCTTTTGTTCAAAATCATCAATCTTCCACCAACGAGAACTTTACCTGAAGATTCTTCATAGTGCTTCATTCAAATCGGATTTGAAATAAATACCTATACAAGAAGAAGTTTTTTAGTTAGCCCAAAACTGATATTGCCTCATGTTAGTCTTATTATTGCATAGCTCCCCGAAATAATACTTCTCTGTCCTGTCGTTTTGCATACGAAACAAAAAAGGCTAAAAACGTTTTATATACAAAACAAAAATCGCCAAAAGTGTTTCTCATATAAAACAAAATACCTATTGTGTGTGCTAATTTTTTGAAAATTCTCTTATCTGAATCCAGTCTCCCCTTATTTTCATACTTTTGAAGTCAGTTTTCTACCTATTTAATTTAGATCAGAAACTGATTTTTAAACATTTCTGAACCTTCTTGTTTTATTCTGTATTCTGAAATCTGCAGCTATTGGGACTGCATTCTAAAATCCGCAATCTAAAATTAAAATGTCCAAAGGAAAAGATATAAAACCGCATATCGGCATTTTTGGCCGGCGCAACAATGGCAAAAGCTCACTGATAAACGCATTGGCAGGGCAGGAGCTGGCAATTGTTTCAGACGTTGCCGGAACTACGGCCGATCCTGTAAAGAAGTCTATGGAAATCCCCGGCATTGGACCGGTGATCCTGATTGATACTGCCGGCATTGACGATGTGGGAGAACTGGGAGCCAAACGTGTGGCCAAAACCCGCGAAGCCCTCAAAACAATTGACCTTGGAATTCTTTTAATTTCCGGTAACCTCTTTGCCGAACCCGAACACTTGTTGATAGAAGATTTCAGGGATAAGGATGTTCCTTTTTTTATCATCCACAACAAAAGTGATCTTATCCCGCTGAGCGAATCCCTTCGCGAAAGCCTTACCAATACTTATCAGGTTCCACTGCTCGATTTGAGTGCCCGATTTAAGCCGGAGCTGGATAACCTGGTTTCCGTAATGGGAAAGTTGATCCCGGAAACGGCCTATACTTCCCCTAGTTTGTTGGGAGATTTGATTTCACCCGGAGATGTAGTGCTGCTCATCACCCCGATTGACAGTGAAGCGCCTGAAGGGCGAATGATCCTGCCCCAGGTGCAGGCCATACGCGATACACTCGACCATGATGGCATTGCAGTAGTATGCAAGGAGTCGGGAATAGGAAGTTTTATCAGCCGCATGAATCCCCGGCCTTCGTTGGCGATAACTGACAGTCAGGTGTTTGAAAATGCGGGCAAATCGGTGCCGGATGATATTCCGCTGACTAGTTTCAGCATACTGCTCGCCCGACAGCGGGGTGATTTTAAAAATTACCTCAAAGGGACACCGCAAATTGCCAACCTCAAGGATGGTGACCGCATATTGATCCTTGAATCCTGCACACATCATGTTTCTTGCGACGACATTGGCAGAATAAAAATTCCACATTGGTTGAGTAAGTTCACCGGTAAAAAACTTGAATATGAAGTGGTTGCCGGTCTTACTGGTCTTCCCCGCGATATTCACGAATACGCCTTTGTCATTCAGTGTGGCGGTTGTGTTATTACGCGCAAGCAAATCATTAACCGCCTGAAACCTGCTGTGGATGCAGGAATCCCTGTCACAAATTACGGCATGGCCATTGCCTGGGTTCATGGCATTTACCCACGGGCAACAGCGCTGTTTCTTAAGACTGAACGAGATGTTACGGATTATCTATAATCTAATTAAACACTGACTATGAACATAATAATAACAGGTGCCTCGGCAGGAGTTGGCCGCGCAACCGCGAAGGTTTTGGCTGATGTGCCGGGAAATAAAGTGATTGTTATCGCCAGAAATGGAATGAAAATTCAGGCCCTGGCCGGCGAATGTAACATCAAACACCACGAAACTGTAATGCAGCCCATCCAATTTGATCTGGCAAATGGAGATATGGAGCAACTTGCGGCTCAGATTAATAGGCAGTTTGGGCGTATTGATGTGCTCATCAACAATGCCGGTGCCATGCTGAATAAGCCTTTTGGTCGCATCACAGCCACCGAAGTAGATGACGTTTTCAATGTAAATGTCAAGGCTCCCTTTTTGCTTACTCAGGCACTGCTAACTATTATGAACGAAGGGGCGCATGTGGTGAACATCAGTAGCATGGGAGGGGTGCAGGGAAGCGTTAAATTCCCTGGACTTTCGGTATATAGCGCAAGCAAAGGGGCTTTGGTGGTGCTCACCGAATGTCTGGCACTTGAACTTGCTGAAAAGAAGATTTCGGTGAATTGCCTTGCGTTTGGTGCCGTTCAGACTGAAATGCTTGCTTTGGCTTTCCCAGGGTATCAGGCCCCGCTTTCCGCCGAAAAGATGGCGGAGTTTGTGGCTGATTTTGCGATGAATGGTCATCGTTTTTTCAACGGAAAGGTATTACCGGTATCTTTGTCAACGCCATAATAATCCTAAGTAAACAATTCGTATGTCTTCAACTGCCGAATGTGTCGCCAAAACAGGCGTTGTTCAATCCATTGATAACCAAAAAGTTATAGTTAAGGTGATGAGTGTGAGTGCCTGTGCTTCCTGTCATGCGAAGGGCGCTTGTATTGCTTCTGACACGAGTGAAAAGTTGATTGAAGTTGCCCTGGCAGATGCCGGAAACGTTAAACCCGGGCAATTGGTATCCGTGAATGTAGAATCCTCGGCCGGAAATGTTGCCCTCTTTTATGGCTATATCCTTCCTTTCCTTTTGGTATTCGTAGCCCTTATTGTATCGGTAAATTTCACTTCCGAAGCCTGGGCGGGGCTCATTTCATTGGGCATACTTCTTCCATATTATGCAACGCTTTACTTTTTGCGCAATAAAATGGGGAAACGGTTCCGATTTACTATTTCTTAAGGTTTTGCGTGATGCACTGCATTTTAAGCTTTCGGGTTTGTGATGACAATTTTCTCCTTTAGCAGAAGCTTACCACAAAGCATGTTTTATATAGCTTTCTCATTCCCCTTTTTATAAATACTACACGGTCTGGATAAAATGTTCAGTAAGCCATCTAATTTATATGGTTTCTAAATTGATATCTAAGTAAAAGATAATGAATGATATACAAACTTAAGACAAAGGAATCCTACGTTAAAATATCTATACTATATTGATAATCAATTAGATGGGATGACATGTCATTTTAGGCTTTATTTGACGGCCTTTTTTTATTTGTTGTTACATTTGCCCCGTACTGAAAGAGACCTTTCATGCATCATCATATTTTGCACCTAAATTGAACTGACAGTGAACGAAACCATTGTTTTTGCTGTAATTTCACTGAGTGCCATAGGCGTCATTTCAGCAGTGGTCCTATATTTTGTGGCTCAGAAATTCAAAGTAATAGAAGATCCCCGAATCGACATTGTAAACGAAATATTGCCCGGTGCCAATTGCGGTGGCTGTGGACTGGCTGGTTGCCGGGCTTTTGCCGAAGAACTGGTGCGCACGGAAGATCTGTCAAAACTGAATTGTCCGGTAGGTGGAAGTGCCACCATGAAGGAGATTGCCGAAGTGCTTGGCCTGGTTGCCGAAGATAAGGAGCCCATGATTGCCGTGCTTCGTTGCAACGGAAGCAAGGCCAATGCGCCTAAAAAAGTCAATTATGATGGGGCGTCCTCTTGTGCATTTGCCCATGTACTTTCTGCAGGTGAAAGCGGTTGCCCCAATGGCTGTCTTGGCCTGGGCGATTGTGTTGTTTCCTGCAAGTTTGATGCGCTATATATGGACCCTGAAACGGGATTGCCCGTGGTGAGTGATGCAAATTGCGTGGCTTGTGGCGCCTGCGTTACTGCCTGCCCACGGGGAATCTTTGAACTCAGAAAGAAGGGGAAGAAGGACCGCAGGATATTTGTTTCATGCGTCAATACTGAAAAAGGTGGACCTGCACGAAAAAATTGCCAGGTTGCATGCATTGGTTGCGGCAAATGTGTGAAGGAATGTCCTTACGAGGCCATTACCATGCAAAACAATCTTGCCTATATCGATTACGATAAATGCCGGCTTTGTCGCAAATGTGAACCCGTTTGCCCCACCGGTTCAATTCTTGAATTGAACTTCCCTCCACGTAAGGAGAAAGCCGGAGAAACTGAAAAAGTTACAGAACCGTTAAATGCAGGGTAGTTCTATTCCAAATCATGAAACTCATTTTATTCACCAATAAGCGGAGGCCAATCATTTGAAAACTTTTAAAATCGGCGGTGTCCATCCGGAAGAGAATAAACTTTCTGCCGACAAAGCCATAGAAGTTCTTCCATTGCCCGCGAAAGTGTACGTTCCTGTGTCTCAAAGCCTGGGTGCACCTTCAAAAGTTGTGGTTGAGAAAGGTGCGCTGGTTAAAACCGGGCAGCTTATCGCCAAAGGAGAGTCATTTATTTCTGCAAATGTACATTCACCGGTTTCGGGCAAAGTCGCCAGGATTGATGATGTCATTGATGCTTCAGGTTACAAGCGGCAGGCGGTTTTTATTGATGTTGTTGGTGATGACTGGGAAGAATCCATTGACCGGTCAACCAACATCGTAAAAGAAATTACGGCCGACCGTGATTCCATCGTTCGTAAGATCAACGAAATGGGTGTGGTTGGCCTGGGTGGCGCAACTTTTCCATCACACGTGAAACTGATGGTGCCCGATGGTAAAAAAGCTGAATATTTGCTTATCAATGGTGTTGAATGTGAGCCTTACCTTACTGCCGACCATCGCCTGATGCTGGAAAGAGGGGAGGAGATGCTCGTTGGCATTGAATTACTCAAAAAAGCGCTGGGTGTAAAAAAGGCCTTCATTGGAATTGAGCGAAACAAACCTGATGCCATTAACCATCTCACAACACTTTGTGCCGGGTTTCATGGGACAGAAGTGGTTCCTTTAAAGGTGAAATATCCGCAAGGGGGTGAAAAACAGTTGATTAAAGCAGTTGTTAACCGTGAAGTCCCCAGTGGAAAACTTCCCATTGAGGTAGGTTGCGTGGTGAATAATGTAGGCACTGCGCTTGCAGTTTACGAGGCCATCCAGAAAAACAAGCCTTTGATTGAACGGGTGGTTACGGTTACCGGAAAGTCCGTTGCAAATCCATCTAACTTTTTGGTGCGTATTGGTACACCAGTTACCGAATTGATTGAAAAGGCCGGCGGTTTACCCGAAGATACCGGCAAGGTTATCAGCGGTGGTCCCATGATGGGCAAGTCGCTCACTTCGCTTGATGCTCCGGTGGTTAAGGGAACGTCAGGTATTTTAATTATGCCCGAAACCGAAAGTAAGCGTGTTCAGGTGCTTAACTGCGTTCGTTGCGGACGATGCATTTCGGTTTGCCCTATGGGACTTGAACCTGTATTGCTGGCTCAATTAAGCGAAAGTTTATTGTTTGAACGTGCTGAAAAAGAACGGATCATGGATTGTATCGAGTGTGGTTCGTGTCATTATACCTGTCCTGCCGGACGTCCACTTTTGGATTTTCTGAGGTTGGGAAAGAACAAAACCGGAATTTTGATCAGAAATAGGGGGAAGAAATAATATGAGCATATTAACCGTATCGGGTTCACCCCACGTACACTCGCATGAAAGCGTAAAATCTATTATGTATGGAGTAGTAATCGCTTTAATCCCTGCAATCCTGGTTTCGCTTTACTTCTTTGGTATTGATGCTGCCAGGGTATTGCTGATTTCGGTGCTGGGTTGCCTGTTTTTTGAATGGATTATTCAAAAATATCTCCTTAAAGGCCCTGTCACTATCAATGATGGTAGCGCATTGGTAACAGGCATTTTACTTGCCTTTAATGTGCCCAGCAACCTGCCAGCCTGGATATTGATCATAGGGGCATTGGTTTCCATTGGTATTGGAAAGATGTCTTTCGGAGGATTGGGTAAAAATCCCTTTAATCCAGCCCTGATCGGCCGGGTTTTTCTGTTGATTTCGTTTCCCGTTCAAATGACCTCGTGGCCCAAACCTGGCGCTTTATTTTCATCCGGCATTACCGATGCCATCACCGGTCCCACCACTTTGGGAATGATAAAAGAAGGCCTTACTGCAGGTAAAACCGTACAGGAAGTGATGGCTTCTCCCACCTTTCCGGGATATGTAAACGATTTAATGGGTATGCAGGGAGGTTCGCTAGGCGAAATTTCAGCACTCGCTTTGCTGTTGGGGGCTATTTACATGCTTTCACGCAAAATAATAACCTGGCATATTCCCGCGGCCTATATTGGCTCAGCGGTTGTTTTTTCAGGAATATTATGGCTGATTGACCCAACGCAATTTATCGATCCCCTCATGCATTTACTTGCCGGAGGAATGATTTTGGGAGTATTCTTTATGGCAACCGATATGGTTTCATCACCCATGACTCCAAAAGGTCAAATTGTGTTTGGAGTAGGGGCCGGATTGCTAACCATCATCATCAGGGTTTGGGGTGCATATCCCGAAGGTGTTTCATTCGCCATCCTGATTATGAACGCTTTTACACCATTAATTAACAACGCATTTAAACCCAAACGATTCGGGGAGGTAGTGAAAAATGGCTAAAACAGAATCTACATTTAAAAATATGGTGCTGGTTTTGCTGGGCATAACGCTCATTGCGTCTTTCTCTCTGGGTGCTGTCTATAACCTGACCAAAGAACCCATCGCCAAAGCACAACAGGCTAAAAAGGAAGCCGCCATCAAACAGGTTGTCCCTGATTTTGACCAACTTGATCCAATCTCCGTTATCCCCGAAGATGGGGGAGACCCTATGGTGATTAATAAAGCCATGAAAGCCGGAGAGTTGGTGGGTTATGCCGTGGAAACCTATACCGATAAAGGATTTGGAGGAAGAATTAACCTGATGGTGGGATTCACTACAGATGGGGCCATCTTCAATACAGCGGTGCTTAAACACACCGAAACACCTGGGCTTGGTGATAAAATGGATGCTGCCAAATCAAATTTTTCGGAACAATTTAAAAATAAAAACCCGGAAGAATTTACGTTGAAAGTGAAAAAAGACGGAGGCCAGGTAGATGCCATTACCGCGGCTACCATTAGTTCCCGCGCTTTTTGCAACGGGGTTCAACGTGCCTATGATATTGTTAAAAAAGAAGGAGGTTCAAAATGAACCAAATGGAAAATTTTACAAAGGGCTTGCTCAAAAGTAATCCCGTATTTGTCTTGTTGCTTGGCATGTGCCCGACTCTTGGGGTAACTACTTCCGCGATTAATGGGCTAGGCATGGGATTGGCTACAACATTTGTGCTGGTAATGGCAAATATCGTCATTTCTCTGATCAAGAACATCGTGCCCGATAAGGTGCGTATTCCTGCATTTATTGTGGTTATTGCTTCGTTTGTTACCATTGTTGATCTGGTAATGGCCGGGTATGCACCTGCACTCCACGCCCAGTTGGGACTATTTATTCCACTTATTGTGGTTAACTGCATTGTACTGGGTCGTGCCGAAGCATTTGCCTCTAAAAATACAGTGTTTTCATCCATGATCGACGGTTTGGGCATGGGCTTTGGTTTTTCCTTTGCGCTTACTTTGCTTGGCGGAGTTCGGGAAATATTGGGAAGTGGGGCTATTTTTGGAATGAAATTTATTCAGGGCGATGCTATTCTTGTATTTGTGCTTGCACCTGGTGCCTTCATTGCCCTGGGTTATCTGATTGCACTCATCAACAAACTCCGAAATGCTTAATCAGTTTGCTTAACCTCCAACAATAAAAGCTATGGAATACATCATAATCATCATTTCCGCAATTTTTGTCAACAATATTATATTCGCGCAATTCCTGGGAATTTGTCCGTTCCTGGGCGTGTCTAATAAAATATCCACTTCTCTGGGTATGGGCGGCGCGGTTATATTTGTCATGACCCTGGCAACCATCGTAACCTACCTGGTTTATCAGTTTGTACTTGTCCCACTTGGTCTGGGGTTTCTTCAAACCATTAGCTACATTCTTATTATCGCTGCATTGGTTCAAATGGTGGAGATTATTCTTAAAAAGGTAAGTCCGGCTATGTATCAGGCCCTTGGAATTTTTCTGCCACTCATTACCACCAATTGTGCAGTTTTGGGTGTAGCCATTATGGTTATCCAAAAAAAGCTGAACCTGATGGAAAGCGTTGTTTTTACCGCGGCTACAGCCGTTGGATTTACCCTGGCCCTGGTTATTTTTGCCGGTATCAGAGAGCATATGGAACTTATGGGCGTTCCCAAAGGGATGCGTGGTGTACCGATTGCACTGGTAACTGCCGGATTGTTGTCACTGGCTTTTATGGGTTTCACCGGATTGGTATAAAATAAGTTATTCAATTTTAATGGCCCGGAGGTGTTCCGGGCTTTTTTTATGCAATTTAATAGGAGCGGCTGAGCAGAATTTGAAAATTGACCCGCCTAAGGCGGAGAGCTCATTGAAGCCATTCGAATAAGGTTGAAAGAAGAAATAAGGTAAAAAGTGTAGGGTGAGTTGTTTGGTTACTGAGGTTAAAAAAAGGAAAAATAAGGTATTATTCTTTTCCAAAAAATCAGCAACAAGATTGAAAAATTTCCAGAATCCACCTTATCTATTTTTAAAACCTCAGTAGTAAGAGATAAACATCATAAACCCTCCCAACCTTATTCTATCTTCTAACCTTATAAAAAACGCACTATGATTAAAGAGTGCCTTATTACTAACCGACTAACGACTAACGACTAACCGACTAACGACTATCAGACTAATGACTAACTGACTAACGACTAATCATAAGATAGTGTAGTTTTAACACTAATGTTTTGCATAGAATGATTATGTTTGCAAATGGATTTCTTCTTTCTTAAAACCATCTGAAATGAAACGGATTTTACCACTGCTTATACTATTGATTTTTACTACCCTTACCCTATCTGCTCAGGGGTTTTTAAAGGCCTCCAACAAACGGATTGTGAACGGAAATAACGAAGAAATCATACTTCGTGGCATAGGTACGGGTAACTGGCTTTTACAGGAAGGTTACATGATGAAGTCGGCTGATGTAGCCGGCACCCATACTGCATTCAGGGAGAAACTCACTCAGACCATTGGCGAAGTACGAACCGCACAATTTTATGAGGCCTGGCTGGATAACCACTTTACCCGTAAGGATGTGGATAGCATGAAAATCTGGGGATTTAACAGTGTACGTGTGGCCATGCACTATAAATGGTTTACCCTGCCCATTGAAGATGAGCCTGTTGCAGGTCAGGATACCTGGTTTGAAGAAGGGTTTGCTCGCATTGACAGCCTGCTCGATTGGTGTGCCGACAATCAGATGTATCTCATCCTTGATTTACATGGTGCCCCGGGTGGACAAGGTAAGGATGCCAATATATCAGACTATGACCCGACAAAGCCTTCGCTTTGGGAAAGCGCCGAAAACCGGCGTAAAACTGTGGCGTTATGGGTCAAACTTGCTGAACGTTATGCCGATGAACCCTGGATGGGCGGTTATGACCTGATTAATGAGCCCAACTGGAACTTGCCTGGCAATACTTTGCTGCGCCAACTCTATGTGGACATTACCAGTGCCATCCGACAGGTAGATACAAACCATATGATTATAATTGAAGGAAACTGGTTTGCCAACGATTACAATGGCCTCACTCCACCCTGGGATGACAATATGGTTTATAGTTTTCACAAATACTGGACGTACAATACCCAAAATGAACTGAATTGGATTCTCAATTTGCGAAATACTCAGAATGTGCCCATCTGGTTGGGTGAATCCGGTGAAAATTCCAACTCATGGTTTACCGATTTGATTGCTTTATGCGAACAAAATGACATTGGATGGTCGTGGTGGCCCGTGAAAAAGGCCGGAATCAACAATGTGTTGCAGGTTCCTGAAAGCCAGAGTTACAATAATCTGATGAATTACTGGAAGAACGGCTACCCTGTTATGACTGTCGATGAGGCTTTTGCCGCGGTGATGGAATGGGCTGAAAACCACAAGATCGAAAATTGTTCAGTTAAGCGGGATGTGATTGATGCCATGATCAGGCAACCATTTACCAATGAAACGCTGCCTTATCAATCATATCATCCGGGCGAACCCATTCACGCCGCAAATTATGACCTGGGCAGAAGTTCATTTGCCTATCGCGATAGTGATTCTGCAAATTATCATTTGAATACAAACAGTTTCACCAACTGGAACCAGGGTTGGGTTTACCGAAACGATGGTGTTGATATTGATAATTCATACGATAATATTCCCGGGTCAAATGGTTATTATGTGGGATGGACTGAAAAGGGTGAATGGATGCAATATACCCTTACTTCCGATTCTGCAGCAGCTTATACCTTTCAACTCTATTCCTCTTCCAATGCTGTTTCCCCGGCAATTGTCAGTTTTTCCATTGATGGTGTGGATATTATGGAACCTTTATCCCTTCCTTCAACCGGTGGTTTTCAAAACTGGAATCCAACTAATGTCAACAATGTCATTTTGCCGGCCGGCCAAAGCAAAATCCGGTTGTTTTTTGAACGTGGAGGCTCCAACATCAACCTTTTCAGTTTTACCAATCCCAAAGCCGTTGATTTGGTATCGTTTGGTTATATCTCCTCCGAAACCAATATATCTGGTGATGAAATTCTGCTCACGCTTAACAAAGCCATTTCTGAAATCACTTCCTTGCCTGCTGATTTTGAGGTAACTATCAATGGGAATCCTATAGGCATTTCGCTGATTGAAGCAGTTCCCGGACAGGAAAGAAGGCTTTCGGTTAAACTCACAGAAGTCGTTAATTATGGAGATGAAGTGCGCATTAGTTATACAGGCAGCTCAATATTCAATGGTGATGCACCACTTGATATATTTACGGACAAATTGGTGAAAAACAATTTGCCGCAACGATACATGTTGCCTGCAAGGATTCAGGCTGAAGATTTTTATTTCAATAACGGCTTTCAATTTGAAGATTGCACTGATATTGGCGGTGGACTGAATCTTGGCTTTGCCAATAATGGTGATTACATTGACTATTTAATCCGTGTTCCCGAAGCAGGGGAATATCAGATTAATTTCAGGATTGCTTCCATCTACTCCAATGGAAAATTAAGTGTCAGGGCATCATCGGGCGAATCTTACCAAACCTATGGCACCCTGAATGTAACTTCCACCGGTGGTTGGCAGACATGGGAAAACCAAAGCATTAAAGTTACTCTCCCCGCCGGCAATCTTACCTTCCGCTTTTATTCGTTTGCTGGTGAATACAACATAAACTGGTTTGAAATAGCCAAACCAACTTCCGTAGAAAAGAACCTGCTGAAAGGTTCGCTACAGGTTTATCCCAATCCCGGTAATGGAAATTTTCGTTTGAAATTTTCAGAGTTACCTGGCCGGCAAATGCGACTTATTGTTTCTGATATGCTTGGTAATCAGGTGTATGCCGATAAGTATAATATGGCTAACCTTTCAGAAATCGATCTTGATCTGACAGGATTGCCCTCGGGTGCCTATCTGGTCACGCTACTGACAAATTTGGCGGTGGCGGATTCGAGGATTATAATTATGTGAAATAGGAAGGAATATGGATGGTTGTTATTGCGCTTAACCACTGAAATTAGAAAAGGGATGGTTTCGACTGCGCTCAACCACCGAAATCCAGCTTAGTGGAATTTGACAACCGACTGGACTCAGGCAGGAATTCATGAATTTTACTTTCCCCCCGATTCCGATTTTTCCCCAAATTCCTTCTGTTGCTTTTCAACTTCCTTTAGCTTTAGCTTGTTTAGCTCCTGCCGGAGTTTCTCATTCTCCATTTGTAACTCATTGTCAAAATTTTGCTGCGTAGGGTTGCTCTCTCCATTTTCCTTGTCCAGTAAACTTTCCTCGGTAGCTAGAAAAAGCATTTTAACCTTAGGTTTCACGCTGCTGATTTCAAGTGTGGCTGGTATAGGCGAATTTATTCCCTGGTTAATCAATGAAGCACGAATTTTTATTTTTCCCGGACGGGTACTTGCCTGAACAAGGATTGGCGCTGTTCCCCAACTTACGCGGGCAGGGTTAATGCCCTGAATCTTATCTCCAATCATTCTGCCTTCGCCTTCAACCTGAATATAAAGATCACTGTTGTTCAGACGTTTAATATTGCCATTCTCATCGGTTACTTCTGCAATAACAGTAACCAAATCTGATCCGTCGGCTTGTAAGGAAATGTTTTCATCATCCACCCTCAGCATAATTTTTGATGGTCTGAGCGCGGGCATGATTTTTTGTGATGCGACCACTTTCCCATCAATCAATCCTTCTGCGAGCATAAACACTTCATCCTGATGTCCGGCCATGGACAATGCTTTGGCATCCATAAAATGCCAGGCATCTTTAAAGCTGATAATCGGGTATTGCATCCCGTTTATACTGGGCTTTCGTTTGTAATTATATTCCTGCCCGTTTTTAAGCACCTGAAGGCGAACTTCATCACAATTGGAGTAAACCTGAACATCGGGTGATGAAATGGGTGTCATTTCATGCGCGATAAAAATCATTGGCCCGCCAGTGACAGTATTTTTGTTTTCATTCGGATTCACCTGCGACCGGAACATCTGCCAGGAGTATTTTGGCTGACGGTAAGCATCCATAATGCCGCCATAGAAAGGGTCGGGATGGTAGCCGCGGTTGTGGTCAAAAGCGTGCCACAAACATCCGCCCACATGCTGCCTTGAGGTTTGGTACAGGATTTGAAGGCTGGTGTAAGGATATGGCGGATTTGCATAATGTTCCGCCTGCACCAACATGGCATGTTCACCCCAACTCCGATGTACCCTGCTGGGTGAATTGTGCGAATTCCAGTCGTCCACATTGTCGCCCCATTCGCGGGTAAAGTAGGTTTTGGTGGTATCATTATGTTCCATCACCTGCCCTGAAGCTGAAAGTACCGGATGGGCATAAAGAACCGGAAACGCTTCGCTGCCGCGTGCTTCCTCATCGCAAACCGTATAACAATATTTGTAAGGGTATTCTTCATTTACGGTTTTCTGCGTATTGTATGCAAAATCTTCAGGAAACCAGGTTTCATTCAGCACTGGTTCCCAAAGAAGTACACCCGGGTGGTTGCGATCGCGCCTCACAATATCCCGGATATTTTGGTAAATGCGTTTTTCAAAAATCGGGTCTTCATTCCAGAATTGCCAGCCCGGCGTATTCACTATCACAAACAAACCCAGTGCATCACAGGCATCCATAAAGGCCGGATCCTGAGGATAATGTGCATTTCGGATTACCTTTATGCCCGCTTCACGCAATTTTTTTGCATCGCGCCATTGCATGGAATTGGGCAGGGCATTTCCAACAAGCGCAAAATCCTGATGCCGGTTAGCACCAATAAGTGGCTGGGGATAAGGCTTCCCATTAAGCCAGAATCCATCTTTGCCCTTAAATTCTATGCTTCTGATGCCAATTTTCTGCATATATCCATCTACAATTTTGCCCTTATTATCTTTAACGGTAACCACCATCTGATACAGGTAAGGCGATTCGGGAGACCATAACTGCGGATTCTTTACCATCATTTTGCCGGATATAGCTTTGTCGGATTTGCTTGAAATTACAACCCGTTCATTAGCAATTGAAAAGCTTTTATTGGAGGAGTCTTTTAGTTCAAAAATAACTTCACCTGAGAATCGGTTTTTAAGCTCATTGATAAGGTGAAGCTTTATAAATACTTCTGACGTCTGCTCTGATACTTTTCCATAGGAAACAAACAACCCACTACCTGCAACATTATCCACATAATTCGGATCGCTGATGTAGGTTTTTTGGTGTGAAATCAACCAGCAATCGCGATATATGCCGCCAAAGTAAGCGAAGTCAAGCATGTCCTGTGGTTTTCCGGGAGGGTAGGAGGGATCGTCACTGTTGTCGGCCTTTACGGCGATGGTATTGATCCTTTCAAAATCTACATAATCTGTAATGTCAACAATTACAGGTAAATATCCTCCGAAATATTCCTTTAGTTTCTGACCATTCAGCCATACTTCTGATTTTCCCATAATGGCCTCAAAATGCAAAAACAGCTTCTTTCCAGCAAATGTTGGATCAAGATTAAAATGCTTTCTGTACCAGACCACGCCCTGATAATTGATGCCGCCACTTGCTTCCTCCGGCAATATTTCCAGCCCATGCGGCAGGGAAATCACCTGCCATGAAGAATCGTTATAACCGGGTGTAAACGCATTTACTATATCACCTTTATAGAATCGCCAGGCCACATTCATCGAAGCAACCTCCCGACCAGTATTTTCAAGCGGATAAAATCCTGCCACACTGAATTCCGGGCGTTGGTTTGTTTGCGCATATCCATCCCCAAAAACCAATAAAAAGAGCGCTGACAGAAATAGAACGGTAACTTTGGGTAGGATAAATATTGCAGATATTTGGGGCTTTCTCATTGCTTTGACTGAGTTATGTTGATTTTATTAAGGGATTTTGCCGCTACCTTGTAATTACGCCCAATTCCGAGACAGATAGCCACGGCTCTCCATAAATACTCTCATGACTGGTAAATTTAATAAAATTAGCTTTTACCTCATTATTAAACCGGATTTCTTGTTTGGAAGGATTGTTGACCATGTTGCTGAATGGCTGGTTGTCAATTATCGTGGTCCAGTTTATACCATCCATACTAATGCCGAAAGAGTAGCTAAGCGCTGTTCCGCTAAAGCTACCATCGTTGCGCGGTGTGTAGGTGAATCCCTTCAACAACAGCTCTTCTCCCAAATCGATGGTAATGGACTGTGGCATGGGAAGCGCATTTTCACTCCAGGGCGTGTGCCACATAGTGCTGTTATTCCCGTCAATGGCAAATGAAGCCGGAAAAGCATCGGCTGAAAGGGTGGATTCCACCACTTTCCATTTTGCCGGACAAATATCAAAGGTTTCAGCGATTACACTGCTAAATTGCTCGCCATTTCGGATAAATGCCCTTGCTTTAATGGTTCCTCCTTCCGGAAAGGCAAATGCCTGAAGATAAGGCATGGATTCTGCAGTTGGCTCACTGCCATCGGTTGTAAAGGTTATAATGGGTTTCGTAACTTCAGAAGTAATGGTAACCATGCCCACTTTGTCGCGTATAATCATAGGGTCACTCAGGATTTCCGGGCTTAAGTAAAGCCCTATTTCAGCAATAAGGGCATCATGCCTCGCTTCATTTATGGTTACCCTGATTTTATCCGTTTGTATAGGTTCAAACCTCAGCAGCCTTTTGTAGCCAATGGTGGTGCCTTTGGCAATTTCCTGCCATTTGTCCTTGATCATGGCCTCTAAGGTGAAGGATTCAACGCGTTGCCCCTTTTTGATATACTCCCTGATTTCAAAAACATTGAATGTTTGAGGCTCGTTAAACTCAATTTCAAAGCTGGCAGGGAATTGCTTTATTTCATGAAATGTCTCCACATTGCCATCGAAGGTATTTTCAGTATTTTTGCTATTTGACCTCGCATTTTCAAGTAAATTCTGCTTAAATGTATCGTCCAGCCATTTTTTGAAATCCTTTAACCGGCCTGCATCCGATTCATGAATCAGGCCGCGTTTGTCGGGTGGTACGTTCATCAGCAACACGGCATTCATCCCCACCGAATTAAAGTAGATGTCCACCAGTTGTGCCAATGATTTAACCTTCTCGTTTTCACTTTCATGAAAAAACCATCCCGGTCTGATGGAGACATCCACCTCCGCAGGATACCAGAAAACCTGCCCGGCTTTGGCAATCACCTCTCTACTCCCGAGGTCTTTGGTGGTTTCACTCAAACCAAGGTTTTGGTTAATGGCTTCCATTTCCGGCCTGCCGCCCGGCGCAAAAGCAGTAACACTCCATTCGGTTGGGCGGCCATAACCGCTTTCGGTGCCCACCCAGCGCACGTCTTCACCTTTCACAGCTACCACGGCATTGGGCTGAAGTTTGTGGATAAGATCATACCAGGATGCCCAATCATAAATTTGTATCTTGCCGCCCGGACCTTCTCCACAAGCGCCATCAAACCACACTTCATCCACTTTGCCATAATTGGTGAGTAATTCGGTGAGCTGCTGCATGAAAAATGCATTGTACCGGGGCGAATCGCCATAACATTCGGCATTTCTATCCCAGGGGGAAAGATATACGCCAAACTTCATGTCCAAAGAATCGCAGGCTGATTTAAGTTCCTTTACCACATCGCCCGCACCGTTTTTCCAGGGTGATGCACTTACGCTGTGGAGGGTTGTTTTGGAGGGCCAAAGGCAAAATCCATCATGATGTTTGGCCGTTAGGATGACCATCTTCATACCGCCCGCTTTCAACGTCCGCACCCATTGGAGTGCATCAAAATTTTCGGGATTAAACAGTTCAGAAGACTCTGTTCCATCGCCCCATTCCCTCCCGGTAAAAGTGTTCATCCCGAAATGTACAAACGCGGTCAGTTCAAGGTTTTGCCAATCGTATTGCTGAGGAGTTGGCACCACGTGGGCTGCCTTATTTATTTTTTGCTCATTGGTCGCCTCTTTGTCGAAAGTGAACACGCGGGTGTAGAGGGTTTCGGTTTTGCAGGCGCCCATGATAATGCCTGTAGCAAAAAATAATAATATGATTACGTTTGATGTGCCCGGCCTTTTATATAGTTTAGTCATGTTGATGCTTGAAAAATGATAAATTGATTTGTGTTGATACAAATATAGAGATTCAGGCGTTGCAGTGGGCAAAATAAGTTGAATTGTATGCGAAGGCAGATTTTAAACAAGTATTTTAACTTTCAGATAATCAGCTTAATAATTGTTCTACCCTTTGTTTAAGGCATATGATAAATCAAAAAAATCAAAAATATTTACTAATTTTGCATTCAATTACTTCATATTTACATACATCCCACGAGGAAATCTTCTCGTTTTCCCGATTTGTCAACTTTTCTTTTGGTCGTAATTTTTGGGAGCGTATATTGGCGAACCCGCCTGATTTAATCAATTAACACCAATTTGAACTATGGAAAAATTACCTTCTTTTTTACCTTCAGCTAATGAACTCTGGTCGCTTACCTTAACCTATGGTGGCAAATTATTGTTGGCCTTGTTGACGCTGCTCATCGGCTTATGGCTTATCAAGCGCCTTACCAAAATGCTTAAGAAAATTTTCGCACTGAGAGCATATGAGGAAACCCTGCAACGATTTCTCATTCAACTGATTTCAGGTACGTTAAAGGTACTTTTATTGATATCCGTGGTTTCCATGCTCGGCGTTCAGATGACTTCGTTTATCGCTCTGCTGGGTGCCGTTGGCCTTGCTTTTGGTATGGCTTTGTCGGGCACGTTGCAGAATTTTGCCGGAGGGGTATTGCTGCTTATCCTCAAACCTTTTAAAGTTGGTGATTACATTGAAGCGCAGGGTTATGCCGGAACCGTGGATGAAATTCAGGTATTTCATACCATTCTGCTTACGCCGGACAAAAAAACCATTATTATTCCCAACGGCCCTTTGAGCAATGGCGCTGCAACCAATTACTCTGCATCTCCGTTACGTAGGGTTGACTGGACTTTTGGGATTGGCTATTCCGACAACATCGATGAGGCCCGTGAGATAATCGTGAATCTTTTGGAGGCAGATGAAAGGGTATTGAAAGACCCTGCTCCTTTCACCGGTGTGGTTTCTTTAGGCGAAAGTTCAGTAAACATCGCAACCCGAGCCTGGGTGAATGCTGCCGATTACTGGGATTTGTTTTTCGCGATGAATGAAAAAGTTAAAAAAGCATTCGATCAAAAAGGTATTTCTATCCCATTTCCTCAAAGGGATGTACATTTATTCAGGGAATAAGAAATAAGTAACTGAGTTCAGTATTATTCCGGGCTTGTTGATTCGGATGGAACAGTATTATAATTTTACCTCAATTCGCTCCCACCTTCCCCACATAAGCAACATAATTTTGACCATACTTTTTCGCGCATTTCGGGCAGGTGGTGTACCACATAAATTGCTCACTGACTGAAAACCCTTTCGATGCGGCTGCCTTGTTGAAATCGGCGTCCCATTTGCCTGTGTCCTTGAATGGACCTTCATACACCTTGCTGAAAAATTTTCCGCTGAGCTCAACATTGTTGGCATCAGGAATTTGTCGGTCCACTTCAAGGTAAATATCCATGTTCCATTTTGACATGTGGTGCGACAGGCAAATGTTCTCGTTCAGACTAATGCCGACGGCACTTACCTTTTTATCAAGTTTTTTCATTACACCCCCAAAATTGAGGGGCATGTAAAGGAAAGTATGCACCTTTTCTTTGATAAACCGTTTGTTTTCCCAGTTAAAGACCTTGTCTTCCCATTTTGTCGGGTCAAATTCGGGGCAACAAACATCTGATGGTTTTTGATTGATTGAAGCAGACATGATTCCTCCCATTTAAAGGTTAAATGTAATATTGAGACCTTTGTGATTCAGCAAATTAATATTGTTGAATTTTTATACAAAGTTAAGCATGGAATGGTTAAATTGTTCTTTTTGAATACAGGAAAATTTATTTCTTGACCAATATGCTATGTGGGAAACCATAAAAAATCATCCTTCGCAGAAAAACTAACATTACCCCACCTGTAAATAATTCATAAAAAAAACTGCCCTGCTTTTACAGGACAGTTTTTTAGTCCAACCGCAATAAGATTCGATTGCAGGTGGGATGATTAAAGTCTGGATTTATTTATCCTCCTCAATATGTAAAATTGGCGAGTAAGAACAAACCAGGTTCCGGTCTCCATAAGCATCATCGATGCGGGTTACCGAAGGCCAGTATTTATCTGTTTTATCGCAAGGCATCGGGAAAGCCGCTTTCTCTCGGGAATAGGGGAGATCCCAGTTGTCGGAAGCTACCATACACAAAGTATGTGGTGCTTTTTTAATCACGTTAATGGTGGTGTCGACTTTTTTATGCTCAATTTCCTCAATTTCTTTGCGGATAGATATCATTGCATCAACAAAGCGGTTGAGTTCTTCAAGTGGTTCACTTTCCGTGGGTTCAACCATCAATGTGCCATGCACCGGGAAAGCAACAGTTGGCGCGTGGAATCCATAATCCATTAACCTTTTGGCAATATCAATTGCTTGCAGATCAGCCGTTTTGCTGAACTCATTGCAATCGAGGATCATTTCATGAGCAACCCGACCTTTTGCACCGGTATATAAAATTTTGTAATGGTCCTGGAGTTTGGCTTTCAGGTAATTGGCGTTAAGAATTGCCAACCTGGTGGCTTCCGTTAATCCTTCTCCACCCAACAATTTGATGTAACCATACGAAATTGTGAGAATAGAAGCGCTTCCAAAAGGTGCAGACGCAACCGGAGCAATGGCATTGGTGCCGCCGGTAACCACCAATTGATGACCGGGTAGGAACCGGGTCAAATGCTTAGCCACACCAATAGGCCCAACACCTGGTCCGCCGCCGCCGTGAGGAATGGCGAAAGTTTTGTGCAGGTTCAGGTGGCATACATCCGCTCCGATGAATCCCGGGCTGGTCAAACCTACCTGGGCATTCATGTTGGCGCCATCCATATAAACCTGTCCGCCATTGTTATGAATGATGTTCATGAGATCTATAATGCCCTCCTCAAATACACCATGCGTAGAAGGGTAGGTTACCATACATGCCGAAAGGGTGTCCTTGTATTTTTCGGCTTTCTCCCTAAGGTCAACCATGTCAATATTTCCATTGGCATCTGATTTTACCACCACCACAGTCATGCCAGCCATAACAGCACTGGCCGGATTGGTGCCATGTGCCGAAGCCGGAATCAGGCATATGTTGCGGTGCAGGTCGCCGCGGTCACGATGGTAAGCGCGGATTACAAGCAGCCCCGTGTATTCACCTGATGCCCCGGAGTTGGGCTGAAACGACATGGCTGCAAAACCGGTAATTTCACAAAGTGATTTTTCTAACTCTTTAATCATTATGTGATATCCTTCTACCTGCTCAGCCGGCACAAAGGGGTGTAAACTGTTGAATTCAGGCCAGCTCAATGCAAAAAGCTCTGCTGCGGCATTCAGCTTCATGGTGCATGAGCCTAAAGGAATCATTGAACGGTTGAGCGAAAGGTCTTTTCCTTCAAGTTTTTTCAGGAAGCGCATCATACCTGTTTCGGAATGATAACGGTTAAAAACTTCATCCTGAAGATAGGGAGAGGAACGCTTAAAGCTATCGGGGATGGTTATGATGCGGCAACATTCCTCGGGTATGCATACGTATTCATTAAAGGATTTGCGCGCAGCTGAAGCAAAAATGTTAACCAGCGTATTTACGTCCTCCAGGTTAATGGTTTCGTCAACGCTGATTGAAACAACCCTTTCACCGATGTACCTAAAGTTAACTTCATTTTCGAGGGCAAGTTTTTTGAATTCTGCCATCCGAACAGTATCAGGAATAAGGATTCGAACCGTGTCAAAATAGGTTTCGTTCAATTGGGTATAGCCATATTTTAGGACTTCCGTAGCCAGAACACCGGCCAGGATGTTGATGCGTTCAGCAATCTGGCGGATGCCTGAAGGTCCATGATATACTGCATACATTCCACTCATAATGGCCAGTAATGCCTGGGCAGTGCAGATATTTGAAGTAGCACGTTCACGCTTAATGTGTTGCTCACGGGTTTGCAATGCCATACGCAAGGCGCGGTTGCCTTGTGCATCGATGGAAACACCTATTATGCGCCCGGGAATGTTACGTTTGTATTCTTCGCGGGTTGCAAAAAATCCTGCATGTGGGCCGCCAAAGCCCATGGGCAAACCAAAACGCTGGTTGCTGCCAACCACCACATCAGCGCCCCACTCACCCGGAGGGGTAAGTATGGCAAGGCTCATTAAATCAGCAGCTACGGCTACCATAATGCCTTTTTCGTGGGCAGCGGCAACAAACTGACTGTAATCATGTATTCCGCCTGTTTCGTCAGGATACTGAACGATGGCGCCAAACCAACTGCTGTCAAATTCAATGTTTTGCCAATCGCCTGTTTCAATATCAATACCCAGCGGCTCGGCACGCGATTTTAATACATCAATGCTTTGAGGGAATAGCTTGTCGGAAACAAAAAATCTTTTGGCTCCGGCTTTTACTGCTTCGCGTGAGCGGGAATTGTAAAGCATAATCATGGCTTCACCTGCGGCTGTGCCTTCATCCAGCAAGGATGCATTGGCCAGGGGCATTCCGGTTAACTCGGTAATCATGGTCTGATAAATGAACAAAGCTTCGAGGCGACCCTGGGAAATCTCCGCCTGATAAGGGGTGTAAGAGGTGTACCAACCTGGGTTTTCAAGAATATTACGCTGAATTACACCCGGGACAATGGTATTATAATATCCCATACCAATGTATGACTTGAATAGCTTGTTTTTGCTACCCAATTCCCTGAGATGGCTGAGGTATTCATGCTCGTTCAGACCTTCGGGCAAATTGAGTGGTTTGGGCAGACGGATGGATGATGGAACCGTTTCTTCGATAAGTGCATCAAGGCTTGTTGAACCAATGGTTTTCAGCATTTGTGCAACCTCGTGTTGCCGGGGACCATTGTGCCGGTTAATGAAGTTATTGGTGAGTTTAGACATGGAATTATGAATTTGTAATTTGTAAGGAATACGTCTTTAAGATGGGGCAAAGATAAAGATTATCATTTTCGTTTTGAAATTTACGATTGAAAGTTTAATCTATGTAAAGTAATGAAATTCAGATATATATAATAAATTGAATGTGTGAAAATTGATTTTCGCGTTTCAGATTGGTTGTTCTAAGTCGTGTTGGTCGGATAAATGCATTGTTTATTTGTTTCTAAGCATTTTCATACACCAGATAAAAACTTTTTTATTCTGAAAAAAAATCATAAGTTTGTAAGATCAAACCACCGTACCATGAGCATAAAACGCTACCTTTATTTATCAATGACCCCCGAGGCGCTGATTTCATCGATGCTGCCTCCCGAGGATTTTGGTGTATATTACGCTGTGGGTTCCAACAAGCGGACCCAGGGTCAGGCACTTTTCTTTGAAATTGATCCTGATTTTGAAAGTGATTATTTTAATCTGGCGAGTATCGAAAACCGCTGTGTTCCGCACATTGACGGAAAACCCAAGCGCTCGGTTTATCTCTCAACTTACAGGGTGCTTGAAAATATTCCGCTCAAAGCATTCAGGAATCTTTATTTAACTACATCGGATGGTAAAGTACTTGAACTGACAAAGTCGGATTTTAAGGCAGATGAAAAGCCAGCACTTCATTTTTATCAACAACTTTGCCCGGTTACACCCAGGGTTGTCAGTAAACTTGACCCGCCACATTATACCAAATGGGTCACCGATTCGGGGAATCCTATTTATTTCCCCAAAATTGTTTTTGTGGAGCTTATTCTCAACCGCCTTGGAGAGGATCCAATGACTGCCCCGGTCGGAAATTTACCCTATGCCAATAAAGATCACTTGCGTGACTGTCTCATTGGGTTACATATGGGCTATGAGAAACCAACGAAAACGGTCAATCGTTTTTATCAGGGCGATGTGCTTTATCGCACCGTTAAAAATGGGTTCTTTGTTGGAGATGCTGCTGGCTTCCTGTTTTATAAGTTTCCCGAAACCGACGAGTTGCAAAAACTGTATTATCCATGGTGGCGTTCTGCGCTTAACCTTGAATTTCCAGAAAAATAGAACAATAGACTTTGTTCGCTTGAAAGATTTAAAATCACCGGGTCATATATTGATTCGGTGATTTTTTATAAATCAAAAAAGGCCAGCATTATCTGCGGGCCCTTTTTGTCGAAAATATTGAGGATTATTTACTTCTTAATCCTCATACCGTAGAACGAGCGGTAAACGAAGAACAAGGCAATAGCTAGCATAACGACACCAATGATTTTGGTATAGTCCATTGCGCCGCTAACTTTAGCCTGCTGACTCATTTTTACAGCAATTTCCACGGCAAGTAATCCAAACAGGGTTGAAAATTTAATGATTGGGTTAAGCGCTACCGATGAAGTATCCTTGTATGGATCGCCCACTGTATCGCCCACCACGGTTGCATCGTGAAGCGGAGTGCCTTTTTCTTTGAGGTCAACTTCAACCACTTTTTTCGCATTGTCCCAGGCACCGCCGGCATTTGCCATATACATGGCCTGGAAGAGCCCGAAAACTGCGATTGAGATCAGGTAAGAAACGAAGAAATTGGGGTCGAAGAAGGCAAAAGCCAGGGTAATCGAAAAGATAACACCGAATATATTCCACATGCCGGTCTGCGCGTATTGCGTACAAATTTTCACTACCGCCTTTGAATCTTCGATGTCGGCTTCACTTTTGTCCAATTGGATATTTCTTTTAATGAATTCCACTGCTCGGTAGGCTCCTGTAGTAACCGCCTGAATGGAAGCTCCTGAGAACCAGAAAATAACAGAACCGCCAGCCAGAAGTCCCAGCAGTACCGGTGCATCAGTAAGATTAAGTTTTAACAGGCCCATGTGTTCAAGCATAAGTATAATGGCAAAAATCATGGTAGTAGCGCCAATAACGGCAGTGCCAATTAATACGGGTTTGGCGGTTGCTTTAAAGGTATTTCCGGCTGAGTCATTGGCTTCAAGGTAATGTTTCCCACGTTTAAAGTCTGGGGTAAAACCAAAGTCTGCTTTGATTTCTTCCGAAATACCTTCGCGCCGCTCTATCTGCGAAAGCTCAAAAACCGATTGGGCATTATCCGTAACAGGGCCGTAACTGTCCACTGCAATGGTAACCGGTCCCATACCTAAAAATCCAAAGGCTACCAGACCAAAAGAGAAGATGGCCGGATATGACATAATCTGATCGATACCCATCATTGAAACGGCAAAAGCGCTTGCCATCAATCCCATCATAACCATTCCTTTCCAAAAAGCACTGAAATTACCAGCTACCAGGCCCGAAAGTATCGTGAGTGAAGCACCGCCCTCGCGTGAAGCGGTAACAATTTCATTCACATGACGTGATTTGGAACTTGTAAAGGCTTTGGTAAATTCAGGAATAATGGCTGCGGCAAGTGTGCCCAGACTTATAATGGACGACAGCTTCCACCATAACCCTGAGCCGGGCAGTAGGTCCCCGATAAGTAAGTAGCTAACGATGTAAGTTACAATAATGGAAACGATGGATGTAATCCAAATCAGACTGGTGAGCGGGGCTTCAAAGTCAAAGTCATTTTTTAGGCTGAAGCGTTTCTCTGAAATGAACTGGTTTATCTGGTATGAGAATATGGAAGTAAACACCATTAAAATGCGCATGGCAAATATCCATACAATTAATGTGCTTTGGAAGTCAATTCCAATGGCCAGTACAATGAATGAAATAAGAGCAACACCTGTAACGCCATAAGTTTCAAAACCATCGGCAGTAGGGCCTACGCTGTCGCCGGCATTGTCTCCAACGCAGTCGGCAATAACCCCTGGGTTCCTGGGATCGTCTTCGTCAATGGCAAAAACGATTTTCATGAGGTCGGCACCAATGTCAGCAATTTTGGTGAAAATTCCGCCTGCAATGCGCAAGGCAGAAGCCCCGAGTGATTCGCCAATGGCAAAGCCTACGAAACAGGCACCTGCACTATCTCCGGGAATAAACAATAGAATGATGAGCATCATAAGCAGCTCAATGGTAATGAGCAAAACACCAACACTCATTCCGGCCTGCAAAGGAATGGAAACTACGCTCCAGGGTTTGGATTTGAGTGCGGCAAATGAGGTGCGGCTGTTGGCCAGTGTGTTTATTCTTATGCCAAACATTGCCACGGAATAGGATCCCAGGATTCCCAGTACCGACCACAGAAGTACCAGCAACACCTTGCTTATTGCCATATTGTTGAGCCCATAGAAATAGTAAAAAATGGCTGAGCCGATTATGGCAAATAAAATAGCAAGGAATTTTCCTTGCTGGTACATATAGGTTTTACAGGTTTCATAAATAATATTAGATACATTCAACATTGAGCGGTGGGCCGGCAATTTTTTGATATTGATAAACTGCCTCAATCCAAACAACATTCCAAAAGCAATAACAACAATGCCCCATGTAAGCAAGGTATGCCCATTCATGCCAAATGTTTGAAAAAAGCTGGTGCTTAAATCGGGGATTGGTAAATCGGCTTCACTGGCCATGCTTAAAAAAGGCAGGAGTGAAGCTGTTATTAAAATGGAAATTTTCTTCATAAATAAATAGATTGAAGTAAAATGAATGATTTAACTTTACAAATATAGACAAGTAAATATAAATATAGATGTGTCGCTTTTCATTTTTTTAAAGACAACCCCCTGAAAGGAAGAAGGTTTCATGAAGCCAAACAATGATATTTTATGCTTTTGTCCTCATTTTCATGATTTTCCGCAATCGATTGCGAAATAAATTTGCTGCTGAATTTTGTTGAAAAAATTTTAAAATTCTGCTAAATTTCTTCGGGAAACAGACATCGTTATTAAGTTTTTGAGGTATGAAAGTGCATTTTATTTGCGCAAGGGCCTTGTTCATTCAGGAATTTGATTAATTTTATCGATTATTAGAATTACTGTCAGGGATGGATAAGATAGCATTAAAACTTCTTGGATTGATCAACAGCCAGTCTCAAAGTGGAGCATATACACTCATTCTTGGTGAAGTAGAAGGGAACAGGCGTTTACCTATTCTGATCAATGGTTTTGAAGCCCAGGCGATTCTTTTTCATATTGAGCAGATCAAAATTCCGCGCCCTTTGACCCACGATTTATTTAAAAACTTTGCCGATACCTTCGGAATTGCATTTAAAGAAGTAGTAATCAGTAAATTTGCCCAGGGTATTTTTTATTCTACTTTGCTTTGCAATGATGGTTCGGGAAACAGGGAGATCGATTCACGTACCTCCGATGCCATAGCACTCGCTGTCCGTTTTAGTTGCCCCATATACACCAACGAAAATGTCATGAGTGCGGCTGGCGTATCTGTGGATGAAGAGCCTGATATTGACGATCTGGCTACCGGAGGTATAGTGGAGCAACCCGAAGGAATTGATTATTATAAATTCACCTTTGAAGAGTTGGAAGAGTTGTTGAACGAAGCCATTGAGAAGGAAGATTATGAAAAGGCCTCCCAAATCAGGGATATCATTAACAAACGGAAACCCTCCAGATAAGATTTACATAACACCCTAAAGTTAACTTATGTCCAGGACTGCGCATTTTTTTCTGCTCCTAATTTCATTCGTGTTGTTGCCTGTTGCCTTTACTATGGCCCAGACCCCCGATTCTGCAGCAATCGGAGACACTTTGTCCATCGTTAGCTCAGCTAAGCCCGCCGTTGAGCTACATAAAATAAGCGACCTGGGCGGAGGGTTTACCATTATGGGGTTGCTACGCGGGCTGTTGGGCATGGTGGTGCTCATTGGTATTGCATGGGTTTTTAGTACCAACCGCAAAGCTATTTCATGGAAAATTGTTGGCATTGGCTTATTGATACAAGCCACGCTTGCATTGGGAATCCTTCATGTGGCGCCAATTCGGATAGCTTTTGAATTTGTAGGTAAAATATTTGTTGAAATCCTGAATTTCACCAAAGCCGGAAGCGAGTTTCTGCTTGGCGGGCTTATGAACATTGACAATTACGGATTCATCTTTGCTTTTCAGGTGTTGCCTACCATTATCTTTTTCTCTGCACTCACCAGCCTGCTCTTTTACCTGGGAGTTATCCAGAAGATTGTTTATGGTTTGGCCTGGCTCATGACCAAAGCTTTGCGTCTTTCCGGTGCAGAAAGTCTTTCGGTTGCGGGAAATATTTTCCTCGGCCAAACGGAATCCCCGCTTATGATTAAGGCTTATCTCGAAAAAATGAACCGAAGCGAAATTCTGCTCGTGATGATTGGTGGAATGGCCACCCTGGCCGGAGGTGTACTGGCAGCATACATCAGCTTTTTGGGTGGATCTGACCCTGTGCAGCGATTGATGTTTGCCAAGCATTTACTTGCGGCCTCGGTAATGGCAGCTCCTGGTGCGGTGGTTATCTCAAAAATACTTGTGCCCCAAACGGAACCCATTAACAGTACCATTGAAATTACCAAGGAAAAGGTAGGAAGCAATGTGCTGGATGCTATTTCTAACGGCACCACCGAAGGCCTGAAGCTGGCGGTAAATGTTGCGGCTATGCTGCTTGTTTTCATTGCTTTCATTGCTTTCGCGAATTTTATTCTGATCAAAATCGGAGGATGGTTCAACCTGAACCCGATGATTGAAGCAGCAACATCAGGACAATATAAAGTGTTGTCGCTCCAGGTTTTGCTGGGTTATATCCTTGCACCGCTCATGTGGCTGATTGGGGTTGAGACCCACGACATCATTATGCTTGGCCAGTTATTGGGCGAAAAACTTATCCTCACTGAATTTATTGGCTATGTCAGCCTTGCTGATTTGAAAGAAACCGCCCGTCTTACCAATCCGAAAAGTATCATAATGGCAACCTATATGTTGTGTGGCTTTGCCAACTTTGCTTCCATAGGCATTCAGATTGGGGGCATTGGCTCTCTGGCGCCCGGTAAAAGGGTGTTGTTGTCGGAATTTGGGATGCGCGCCCTGCTTGGTGGTACGCTGGCTTCCCTTTTGTCAGCTACGCTGATTGGAATTATCCTGGGATAATTTTTTAATTTTCCTGAAAAGTTAGTTGCCCGAGGGGTCCGGAGGCCGATCTGTCAGATCTTTTTGAAGTATAATTGAAATAATAATCTAGTTAAAACCTAACAGGTCGGAAGAAGAGCTGTTATTTCTTTAAAAAATTATAAAATCTCCATAAACGACACCAAACAATAATGGCAGCCCCAAAGCTGCCATTGATGCGTCTTACAAGTTGTATTGCTTACCTGGTTTTCAATATGGTAAGCAAAGGAGTCGTTTAGTTTTTGATAGATATGGATCTTATTGGTAACGCTTGCTGACTAGTTTTTGTAAGAAAGATAAGTCCTCGCGATATCAGCGGTGTTCATTGGGAAATCGTCGATTTCCTGCTCGGGTACCGGTGCAATTTCGGGAAGAATTTTGTTCAGGTATCTTTCGGCGATGACTTTAGTTTCATAAGGAAAATCATAGAACGTTGCTTCTGCCATTGGCCGGGGCATATTGGCCTTGTAATATTCAGCACTTATTTTTTTAGTATCCAAAGGGTAATCGTCGATGTACTCTTCTTCCTGAGTTGCAAGGAAATTATCTGATTTGCTGAGCATTGTGAGCGTATCTGGTTTTTTAGTGTATTCAGCATTAATATGCTTCGTATTGTCAGTGTAGGCCCAATTTTGGGTGATGGTGAGTAAACTCAGCAGTATGGTTAAAAAGATGGTTTTCATGGTTTTTGGTTCTTGGTGTTGATAGGGGGATATACCAAATCTGTGCCAAGATTTGTAAATAATTTATAATCAAATAGATACAGTCAATTATGGAGGAAATTCTAATATTTCTTTGAGTTGAATAATTTCTATCCATTGTTCAATTTTGTACTTGAATTCAATTCCTTAACTCCTTGATTGTGTTGACTTTCATCAAATAAAAGCTGACTTTTCAGGTGTTTTACATCATAAATGGCGCGTTTAATAGTGTCCGTTTTCGGATAGCGTTCGTGCACTTACGAACAAATAAGGACAATAGGATTATCTATCTGATTTAGTCAGGCAGGATTTTCTTATTCAACCATGCGTTTAAATGTTGTGCTTATTGCCGGATAAAAGATGCAGCGCCCGATTTTTTGCCATCCACTATTTTCAGGAAGTAATTTCCAGGCACTAAATCAGAAGTGCTCGCCTGGAATCGTCCATTCTCTTTGGATAATATTTTGATTACAAGTGCGCTGCCTTGCAGGTCAATCAGACTGATTTCTGCATTCTTTGAGAGTTGCTTTCCCGTGATGGTTAACTGATCTTTAGCCGGATTCGGGTAAACATTGAACGTTATCCTGTCATTTTCATCCAGGCCTTCGCAAAGGTAAAAGCCAACCAAACTCTCGTTAGTGCCTACACATGTATTTTTTGTAAATTCAACTTTAACTGTCGCTGTTCCCATGCCAATGGAGGTCGTATCAATGCTAAACGTTTGAGATTGACCTGAAAGAATATTATTAACATACCAATTGATCTGGTCGTAATTGTTTCCGGCATCAAAATGTAACTGCTGCCCGGCACACAGCAGGGTGTCGGCGCCCAGATCCAGTCGCTCAAAAGGGATAACACTCACCTGAACCGTACCAATCATAGCTCCCATTTGGGCATCGCTGACCAAAACAGAATAACTGGTTGTATCATCGGGTGCAACTTCAATTTCAGGCGTTTGTGCTCCCGTGCTCCACATGAAGTTATATGGCGGGTATCCTCCGCTAACATTCACAGAAATATTTGCCGTATCGCCCTGGCAAATGGTTCTGTCTTCCGCCTGAATTACAATCGGGTTAAAGTTCGATGCAATATCTCTGTATCGTGCCGTGGTGATTGGCCCTTCCTGGGTAACGGATAGCAAGGGAATGCCCTGCCCAGTTCCCAGCCACTGGTATTCAATGTAGTTTCTTATCAGCGGTAAGCCTGTTTGTACGGAGTCAATATAAATGCTGTCATATTCATATACTGTTGATTTTAGCCTCAATACATCGAAGGTTCCGTAAGGGGTTGTCAGACTGCCCCAACCATCGACTTCGTTAACACGTTTTCGCTGAATGCTTAAATATCCCAGATTTGGAATTGAAAAACTGAAATTGGATTGGCTGGAATCAGCCGGGGAGTTGGCCGAAAGCGGGAATTTATATAAAACCTCCGGATTGTTGAATTTCAAAGGGATTGGTATTCCGAAAGCAGTGGCTGCATAACCTGCCCTTTGATACGCATTTTGTGTGTTTTTGTAAAAAATATAGGCATCAGAAACATCCAGGCCGGGAATAAAATCAATGGCTGTAATTGGTGAAGCAAGATTCGCCACACTGGCATTAAAAATCAGTTGATATAAAAAGGGAGTGGAGGAGACGCTAACGTAGCTTTCAACTTGTTGGCTGTCAGGAAGTAGTGAAGAGAAGTCCCAGAAATAATCCGGGCCTGTAAGTGCCGGATCGGGAAATGTTGGAACTGAACTTGTACTTATTCTGATGGTGTCCGAAATGTTGGGCATATCACTTTGGGTGATGGTGATCTGGGCCTGAAGGCTAATTAAGGAAATCAATAGGGCCAGAATTAAAGCGGTTTTTCTCATCACGTTCTTTTTTTATATGATTGTATCACCTTTATTACTGCGGCGGTGGCACTATTTTACGTTGTCGGCGGAATAGTTCGGAGAATTTGTCAAATTCGTAACGATAATAAATACCCACACCCTGCTTATAGTTAGCACTGAAGGAGGCTATTTCAAAAGGATTGTTCGATTTGTTGTAAGCCTTAACCCTGAATCTGCCATCTTTGGTAATTTTAACGTCCACCATAACATCACCTACCAGGTTGTTCGCATTTTCCGTTGACCCGGAGTTTATCAAGCCGAAATTCCCATCAATGGTTACCCTATCTTCAAAAAGGTGCGTGGAAAGAGCTACCTCAATGGCTTCGGAAGTGAGGGCATCACCGGTGCGGTAGTTGAGTCCTATATCAACATCTTTGCTTATCTGCGAAAGCATGCTGCTCAACTGACTGGTGAGCATTTCGATGGAAGAGGAGCCAACGTTGCCGGCAATTCCTGAGTTCCCTGTAAAGCTGAACGATTTCAACAACAAAAGTGAAACCATTTGTTGCGTCATTAACACATCGTTTGTAGTGTCAATGGCGGCAAAAATCTGATTTTTTAGGTCAGTCTCAGCATCGGGAAGCCTGATACTGAATGCAATATCGGGATTGTACAAATTGTTTTTCAGATGAATAATACAATCAACCGGAATATTTCTTCCGGCATAGTCGGGATTGGAAGCCAGTTCAGGAATGCCACTCAGTGAAGCCCTCAGTTTGTAAACTGCACTTACATTCAGGTCGGCTTCATATGGACTTCCATTGAAGGAAATTACACTTCCCCTTTCAATGGAAAAGAGGCGGTTAATAATATTTTCGAAGGTAAAAAGGAAGGTGCCATCTTCAATATAGTAGTTGCCAAAGGTGGTAATATCACCACGGGTATCTATACCCATCAGTATTCGTCCGTTTCCTGTGGCTTTGATGTTGCCAATATCTTCAGGCAGAAAAATCTGAATACCCGCATCCGTGGTTACATCAATGGTCATGTTTAGGTTTAGGCCGGAAGTAACAGGTACATAAGGTGTTCGGTCCTCCAGGGTGTCCGTTACATTAACAAACCTGATGTACTTATTTTCAGTAGCATCAACATCCAGATTAATGGGGATATAAATGTTCGTACCTTTCTCTGATCGGACCTGAATACCCATTCTTAAATCATCAAAAGGGCCGGAAATATTTATGTTGCCCGTGGCCACTGCATTCCCGTAAAACAGGTTGTTGTGTTTCATTGTGGTGTGAAGTCCCGAAAGATTATTTGCCTGAACATCGAGGTTCATCTCCATATTTCTGAAATAATCGTGCGTTAAGCTGAAGTCGCACAGTCCTGTATTTCCCAATGAATCATAAACCATTATACCTTTTGCAGATATAAGGTTGGGCGTAACTTCCACCTTGTCGGCCAGGGAATAAATTACATTGAGATAGTCCACCTTAAACTGAGTGCGCAACAGGTTGAGCGACCCGGAGAAAGATGGTTCATTAAAAGTTCCTTCAAGTCTTAGTTTTCCGGTGGAATAACCTTTTAAACCTGAGGCAAATCCTTCCAGGAAGGGGTTGAGCGAGGCAAGGCTTAAGTTCGACAAGCCAATATCCAGGTCGAAGTTATCTTCCTTTTTATTTTCAGGGTAAATGTAGCCTGAGATTGAAATGGGCTTGTGTGTTCCAATATTCCCATGGTAAATGATATCGGCTTTTATATCGAGGCCCGATTTCTCATTGTCCCACCTTGTTAAAATAACCGCATCACCAAGTTTTTCCTTGTTGAAGGCAAAATCGTTGATAGTAACATCAGCTTGTATCTTCTGCGCTCCGTATAGGTCGTTTACAGAGATATTTCCATTCAATATACCATCAAAATCCACCCCGTTCCTGGCGAGTAAAAGGTCAGCATTTGAAACATTTAGTTCCTCAAAGTTCATGTAGAGTATATCGTTTGGGTCAACACTGATTTTGCCGTTTATGGTCATATCCTGGTTCATCCCATCAATATGCAGGTTATTCACAAGCAATGAGGTACTATCGATGATAAAATCGCCGCTTTGGGTAACCGTAAAAGTGGTGTCATTGACGGCAAATGCTGCTTTTTGCAGTACCGACCTGATGTAGGGTTTCTCGTTAAAGGCCAGGAAACCATTCAGGTTCCCGTAGTTTCGTTTGCTTGTCAACTCATCGTGCCAGTCAACATGGTAAGTTACGCTGTCGCCACGCATTTGCACCTCTACTGCGAAGTTTTCCAATCCAAGTTTCAATGCTTCCTTATCCTGTGAATCGCCAAAGTCAATTGAAGATGAGCCAGTTACAATCTGAAGCGAATTGCCACTATTTTGCCCCCGGATAAACCAGTTGTTGATGCTGATGCCACCATAATGAAATTGTTCAGCCTGCCCGTTGAGCAATACTGTTTTGCTCACCGAATTGTAGCTGCCAAAAAAGTTGGCTTTTGAATCGATAGTGAGTGACGGCAGAAACAGCTCAGTGAAAGGCCTTGCATCTTTTATATTTACGATGTAATCAAATATATGTTCCTGTTTTACTTCCAGTTCCTTCGCGGGATTAGGCCTGAAGGATGGCAGATAGGTATTCACGATGTTGATAAGCGATGCATAGAAATCGCCGAAAGTGAATTTGCCGGTAAAATTGATGTCGGCAAAGTCGGATTCAAGGCTTAATTCTTTTGACTTGTCTGCGGTTATGCGGCTATGCAAAGCTATATTCCCGGCCGTATAGTGTTCGCCGCCTTCACTATACAGGGTGTTCGTAAACTTGAGTGAACCGAGTAGGTTATCAATATTGGAACCGGCAAAATTAAGATCCATAGAGGTGCTCAATTTTGACGAAGAATCCCTGTCCCAGAGGTTCAATTTATTCAAGTAGGCATTTTGTATTGTTGAAGTGAAATTGAACGAAGGTATTTTGCCGGAAAAATCGACCAACCCCTCAAAATCGAGGTCAATAAGCTCATCTTTAAGGGCAAGGGTTCCATTGAAGCGCTTGTTCTCAAATTTCCCATCCAGCTTTATGTCATTGAATTCATTGCCCATGAGTTCAAGTTTGCCCACCATCCCTTTCAGTAGGGCTGAAACGCCTGAATCCTGACGGTAATTACCGGATATTTCGCTGCTAAGATCAATTTTACCCAGATAGGTCGAAGCATCTAATGTTTTGCCTAGATCCCAATTGATTACATTGATGTGCCCCTGGTAATTGATCGTATTTTTGGCATTGGTCTTCAAGCTGACGTCAGTTTTTAAAGTTCCTGTGGCCGTAGTAAATGTTGCGGCTGAAACAAAATCGTAAAAAAATCCGGTAAAGTATCCGTTTATCCTGATGTTGCCCAGATTTTGAACCATTTCAGGAATTTCCAAAGGGTTTTCCCCGTCAGGTTTAAAGGTGCCAATATCAGCAAAGTTGGTCCGTAGGTCTTTTATCTTTAAGTGGATAAAGGTTTCATTAATGTCAGGTAACCCATCCATGGAAACATTGCCTTCAAAATAGGTGCTTTTGCCGAATCCCAAACGTAAGTTTCTGGCTTTCAGCGAGGCTATAGTGCCCTTTATGTGCCCGTCTATTTTAAGTACTTCCCTGATTCGTGAAAGTTCAGGCGCAAAATAACCAACATCGCTCATCATTAAACTTGATTGGTCGAATTTGCCGTCCATAGACACACTGTCGATAAAATCGTTGTAGGCCAGAAAATTATTGTGAATAAATTTCAGGTCTAAATTCAGGTGACTTTCAGGTGTTATGATATGCAAACCCCGGGCGACAATGGAATCACTTTTAACTTTTACATCTGCCGAGAGATTGCTCAGCTTAAAGCCAGATTTTTCAATAAAATTAAGATACCTGATAGATGCGGTTATGCTATCGCCATCCATTTTAATCCGTCGCACATCAAGATCAATTTTTTTTAGTGCAAGATGGTTGTAATCAACACCTTGTTCAATGGTATCTTGTAATTGATCTGAATAGGTAAAAGATGTATTTTTAAGTTTGATGCCTGAAATGCCTATTTTCCAGGGTTTTGAAGTCTTGGCCGTCTGCAGGGTATCTTCTATAGTGAAATATTCGGTTATAAAGCCGTAATTCATCAGGCTATCTGACTTGTAGCGAATTAAATTCACTTCTGCATTGTCTAATGTTACCGCGTAAATACCCAGAAACCTGCGTTTAAAATTAATTTTACCTATCCTGACCTTAATTTTTTCGGTCTTCAGTATATTTTGATTTTTAAGATCTTTTAGGGTAACCTGATTCAACTCAATGTTTAGAAACCAGGAAATATCGAGTCCTCCAACACTGACTTCGGTGCCAAGTTCTTTTGAAAGATAAGTGGTTGCAAGTCTGGCCAGGCGTGTTTGTACGTAAGAGGTTCTGAAAATGCCATACACCACCAGCATGGATATGGCGGCAGTTAAAAAGGTAAGTCCTATTATGTAAAGCGTCTTTTTGATAACTTTGTGGCCTTAATTTAACAAGGTAACATCCTATTTTTGTTAGTCTTTCGCCAATAGTATGCAAAGTTCACAAAAATCGGGCAGAATCTTATGTTTTCCTGTTTTTTTAATGTAATTGTCGAAAAATAACGTGTCAAGCTGTTCCAAATGACAATCATTCAAATCAATAACCTTTAAAGTCAATTATGCCCAAATACATATTAGGAATCGAATCATCGTGTGACGATACATCGGCAGCGATACTGGAAGATACCCGGATCCTTTCAAATGTTATTGCAAATCAGCAGGTTCATGCAGCCTTTGGTGGGGTTGTACCTGAGCTGGCCTCAAGGGCACACCAGCAAAATATCATTCCTGTTATTCAGGATGCGCTGCTAAAATCAGGAATTTCAAAAAACGAATTGAGTGCGGTTGCTTTTACCCGTGGACCAGGCTTACTGGGCTCATTGCTTGTAGGTACCTCATTTGCCAAGTCATTTGCGTGGGCACTTAATATTCCATTGATTGAAGTGGACCACATGCAGGCGCACATTCTCGCCCATTTCATTACCAAAGGCAAGGCCGATGACCGTGTGCCATCGTTTCCTTTTCTTTGTCTTACAGTTTCGGGTGGACATACCCAGATTGTAAGGGTGGATGACTATTTTTCCATGACCATTATTGGGAAAACCATTGATGATGCAGCGGGTGAGGCATTTGATAAAGCCGCGAAAATCATGGGTTTGCCTTATCCAGGTGGGCCACTTATCGATAAATTGGGTAAAGAAGGCGATTCCGGTAAGTTCGCTTTTTCAAAGCCCAATATTCCGGGACTGGATTATAGTTTTAGTGGACTCAAAACATCATTTCTCTATTTTTTGCGCGATAAGCTGAAAACTGATTCCGATTTTATCGAAAAAAATAAGGCTGACCTGAGTGCTTCTATTCAAAAAGCAATTATTGAAACACTTATGGATAAACTGATGAAGGCGGTAAAGCAGACAGATATATTCCAGGTTGCGATTGCTGGTGGGGTTTCCGCCAATTCAGCGCTGCGTGGAGCTATCCTTCAAAGAGAAAAGGAAGGTTATTTTGAAGCATTTATTCCTGAATTTCAATATACTACCGATAACGCAGCCATGATTGCCATTGCCGGTTATTATAAATATCTTACCGGATCATTCGCCGATTATTCAGTGGTGCCCTATTCTCGCGGGATCAGTATCAATCTGTAATAGGATCCGAAAAGTTTTTTAACTGAACAATAGTCACTAAAGTTCTTTCGACAACCTGACAGTGCGGTTGATTATGCCTGATTTCTTGCTGAGATTTGCACTTGTAATTCACTGAATTCCATTAAATTTTCATTGCTTTGTGTAAAAACTAAAAGTAAGCATGTATATTTGTATATGAATTGATTTTAATTGTGATTTCCATCCTATATATATCATTATGATGCATCGTAAAGGATTATTTTCTAAGTCATTTCAAAATTACCGTGTTATTTTTCTTTTTATGATTACCCTGGTTGGCCTGACGGCTTTCCTCGCATGGCAGTTTGTAAAACATGAAACACAGAAAATAAGAAATGATAAGGTACAGTTTCTTAAAACAACCACTGACCTCAAAGTGGAACGCCTGTCGTTTTGGTACAATGATGAAATAGCAGATGCCAGGTTAATTGCCGGGAATATGCGCAATTTTAGGGTGTTTAATAATTTCTTAGTTGATTCTTCAGCACAAACTAAAGACAAACTGAGGCATTACCTCAATATAATCCGTGCCGAGCATGGATACGAAGACATTTTTATTACTTCACCTGAAGCAAAATTACTGATTTCAGCAAACACCACCAGATCGGAACTTACTCAGGTTCTAAATAATACAATCAATAAAGCACTTGCATCCAACAAGGTAGAGTTCTCAGATATTTATCTGTGCCCGTGGCATAAGACTCCCCATGTTGATATTGTATCGCCGGTTTCTTCAAAAGATGGTTCATCAGACGTCTTTATCGTATTTAGGATAAACCCATTAACAGATGTTTTTCCATTGTTTTCCTATTGGCCTGACAGTAAGTATTTTCATGAAATAAAACTAGTGCGAAAAGTTGGTGATAGTATAAGTGTTTTCAATCAAACTCAATTGGCCGGGAATGAACCAGCGGTCAAAACATTTTTGGATGATAACACAAAATCCCCTTCCCGTCTGGCGGCTAGTGGCTTTAGAGGAATCTACGAAGGTAAGGATACCAGGGGTGTCGAAGTGCTTTCATACAGCAGGCCGGTAAATGGTACACCCTGGTCCATACTGACCAAGATGAATAAATCCGATGTTTACAAGGATTTAAATAAGGAGATGAATCTGCTTATTTCAGCAGTTATTTTGTTTTTGTTTTTTGTATTGTCAGGATTCCTTTTCTTAATGGCCAATCGTAAAAGAAGGATGTATAAATCCCTGTGGCAGGCAAAAGAGGAGTTTAAAACAACCATTTACAGCATTGGCGATGGGGTTATTATTACCGATAATGAGGGTAGGGTTAAAAATATGAACCCAATTGCTGAGCAATTAACTGGCTGGCAGGAGAAGGATGCACTCAACATGGAAATTGAGCAGATATTCCAGATTGTAAATTACAGTGATCCCTTGATAAAAGTTGAAAATCCTGTCCTCAAAGTTATTCAACAAGAAATCATCACGGGTCTGGCTAATCATACCGCACTCATATCAAAAAGTGGCAATAAAATTCCTATTGCTGACAGCGGTGCGCCAATTCGCAATGAAGAGGGTGAAATAACGGGCGTTGTGTTGGTTTTTAGGGATCAATCGGACGAATATTTTTATCGTCGCGAAATTGAGGCAAGTCAGGCTACGTATCGTCGATTGTTTGAGGAGAATCCTCAGCCAATGTATATTTTTGATTTAGAGACGCTTGCTTTTCTGGAAGTGAATGAGGCTATGGTAAAGCACTATGGTTTCAGCAGGCAAGAGTTGCTTGGTATGACGCTTAAAGATATACGCCCTCCTGAAGATGTTCCTGCTTTGATGGAAGATTTAGCGGGTATTTCAGACCCTCAGGATGTTTCCGGCGAATGGCGGCATTTAAAAAAGGATGGTACACAAATCCATGTTTATATTGCTACACATTCGGTTGTATTTAACAACAAACAAGCCCGGCATGTATTGGCTACTGATATAACTGATCTCAGGGTAGCCGAAAACGAACTACGGCGTGCAGAATCCTATTATCGTGCCCTGATAGAAAATGCACCTGATGGTATAGTGCTGTTGAGCGCTAACATGAAGATTAAATATGCCAGCCCATCTGGACGACGAATCTTTAACTATAACCTCATTACGAACGAATTACCTGATCCCCGTTCTTCCACCCATCCCGATGATCTTGCTCAAGTTGAAGAATTGTTGAAGGAAATTATTAATGACCCCGCGCTGATTAAAACCGCTGAGTACAGATTCAAAACACGGGATAATGAATGGCGTTGGATTGCCGGTACCTTTCGCAACCTCTTGCATGTTCCCGAAGTAAATGCAATAATAATTAATTTCAGGGATATTAATGAACGTAAAGTTGTAGAAAATGAAAAAAGCAGGCTATCAGGTATTATAGAAAGTTCGGTCAATGAAATCTATATTTTCAATGTTGACACTTTGCGATTTGAATACATCAACCAGGCAGCGTATAAAAAATTGGGTTATACTTTGGAAGAAATGGTAACGTTCTATCCTTGGAATATTGCGCCATTGTTCAATAAAGAAACGCTTCAGGCACGAATTCAGCCTTTGATTGATGGAAAAGAAGATTTAATTGTTTTCGAAACAATTCAAAAGAAAAAGAATTCAAATCTTTACCCGGTTGAGGTGAGGATTCAAATGCTGCCCCAAAGCAATAATACTTTGTTTTTTGCTATTGCTACAGACATAAGCGATCGCAAAAAGGCTGCTGAATCATTGGTGCGTAGTGAAGAAAAATTCAGGAATCTCTTTGTTAACCATGCGGCCATAAAGCTCATCGTTAACCCTGATTCCCTAGATGTGCTTGATGCCAATCATGCCGCTGAGGCATTTTACGGCTGGAGTATTCAAGAACTCACATCCATGAATATGAGCGAAATCAATACGTTGCCCATTGAAAAAATAAAAATTTATGCTGAAGAAATTCAAGAAAATCAGAATGTTTTTTTTGAATTCAGGCACAAACTGAAGGATGGTCGGATTAGAGATGTTGAGGTATTTAGCAGTCTGGTTCAAATTGAAGACGAAAAAGTGATTCACACCATCGTTCATGACGTTACTGCCAAAAAAGAAGCACAGCAACGGCTGAATGTATTGATCCGTTCCATGGAACAAAGCCCGGTTGGGGTTATCATCACCAACAGTGATGGTGTGATTGAATATACCAATCCCAAGTATTCCGAGATTACCGGTTATTCACCTGAAGAGATGAAAAATACATTGCCCGGTATTTTGCAAAAAAATAAAGGTATTGAAGTAGTTGATCACATTTGGGAAGTGATTTTGTCGGGTCAGGAATGGTTCGGGGAAAATGAGGACATTACCAGGGAAGGGCTGCGTTATTGGGAGAATGTGGCTATTTCACCGGTAATCAATGAGCATGGTGAGATCAAAAATTTTGTTATCGTTAAGGAAGATATTACCGACCAAAAGCAGTTGTTAAAGGATCTTGTTGAAGCCAAGGAAAAAGCGGAAGAAAGCGATAGGTTGAAATCGGCTTTTTTAGCAAATATGAGCCATGAAATCAGGACACCAATGAATGGAATACTGGGCTTTATGGAATTGTTAAAAGAACATGACCTGACTGGTGAGATGAGGGATGAATACATCGAAATCGTGAATGCAAGCGGTCAACGGTTGCTTGAAACAATCAATGATATTATTGATATTGCTAAAATTGAGTCGGGCGAACTGGAGCTTAATGTTGGTAAGGTTGACGTAATTAAAATGATGCAAAGACTAGGCCAGTTTTTCGAGCCGGAAGCCCGCAAGAAAAAACTGGAATTGATCCTCGAAACGAATATTCCCCAGGAGCAATGTATGCTTATTCTTGATGCACATAAAACGGAGTCTGTACTTACCAACCTTCTGAAGAATGCAATAAAATTTACAGCCAGGGGACAGATTGTGCTGGGATGTAACCTGAACGGTAAAAGCCTGAGTTTTTATGTGCGCGATACCGGACGGGGTATCCCTGCCGATAAACTCTCCCGTATTTTTGATCGCTTTGTGCAGGCTGAAAGTTCTTATTCCAGGGCCTACGAGGGCTCAGGTTTGGGTTTATCCATCTCGAAGGCCTATGTTGAATTGATGGGTGGTGGCATAAGTGTTGATTCGGTGCTGGATAAAGGGGCCAATTTTCAGATTACAATTCCGGTAGAAAAGGAATGTGAACAACAGACTATTGTTGAACGTAGCCCGGTAGAGCCTGTTGAAGGTATATCGAATACCGATTTTGTTTTTTTGATTGCCGAGGATGACGACATAAGTTTTCTGCTGATGAAAAGACTGTTTAAGAATTATAATGTTATGCTTTTGAGGGCAATAAATGGCCAGGAAGCTGTGGAAAAATGCCTGGCTTATCCAACAATTTCATTGGTCCTCATGGATATAAAAATGCCAGTGATGGATGGCTATGCTGCTACCCGCGAAATTCACAAAATCCGGCCCGAACTGCCTGTGATTGCCCTCACCGCTTATGCGCTTAAAGAAGACCGGGAAAAAGCCCTGGAAAGCGGGTGCATAGATTACCTGAGCAAACCGGTAAGCCGGGAGTTACTGCTTCAGAAACTTGCAAAATATGTGAATTTTAATGCTTGAAATAAAGGGTTTTAATTCATACAATACTTTATCTGATTTAATTATTTTGGCTTGATTGCCTGAATCCGCTCTCTTCTATGAAAATAAGCTTTACACGTCGGGTAATAAATTTTTTGAAATACCGGCTATTGCCACCCCACAATATGTTCACCCATAAGGCTGAGCGTTTCTATTATGAGGAATACAACCATTATATCTCGCCTTTTCTGTTGAAAGGTCAAAGCCTGTTGGATATCGGTTGCCAGATGGGGCGTTTTACCATTCCTGCTGCGCTTGCAGGCATGAATGTAACAGCCACTGATTTAAGGAAGAGTTATTTTCGTTTTATCAGCAAAAGGATTGAAGGTAGGGGCAATGTTGAATTTAGGCATGAAACACTTGATCAAAGCCTGAAAAATCTTCCACAAAGCCATTTTGATGTTATCTTGTGCCTCGAATTGCTTTATAATTTACCTGATCCGCTGCAAAATATTCAAAAACTCTCCATATTGCTTAAACCGGGAGGTGTTTTAATCACTTCTCACCGCAGTCCGGGTTATTATTTGCACAGGTACATCAGGGAGAAGAATTTTGATGCCGCCAGGCTTATCCTCGATGCCAAACATCCTGATTACAATGCACAAACCATTGAAGAGCTCACAGAAATGTGCAGAAAGTTAGAACTTAAGTTGATGCAATTGGCACCCATAGGTATGTTTTCCGGTTTTGGTAGTGATGCCTTTTCCGGCATTTCAAATCCTGCAAAGTTGACTGAAAATCAACAAAAGGAATTGTTCAGTTTGGAAACCAACGCAGACTTAATTCATCTGTTTTCCAACTCAGCACGCTATAATCTGATGATCACAAAACGAGATTGAATTGGTTTTCCTGAAATGTACCATCCACTACAATAAACACAAAAAGTACTTTCACCATATTACCCGGGCTTTCGGTTTTCCTTCCTATCTTTACGCACTCAAAATGCCAGTTATGAATACCGAAACAATCATTGAACTTCAAAATATCAGCGTCTTTCAGCGCGAGAACCTGGTTTTGTCAGGTGTGGATTTAAAGGTGGTGCAGGGTGAGTTTATCTACCTTATTGGTAAAACAGGTACCGGCAAGAGCAGCCTTTTAAAGACACTCTACGCTGAATTACCGCTTAACCAGGGATCTGCTTCAGTGTGTGGCTACAATCTTGTTTCATTAAAGCGCAAAGAAGTTCCCTTTTTGCGGCGCAGGCTTGGGATTGTTTTTCAGGATTTTCAATTGATGTCCGACCGAAGTGTGCAATCAAACCTGCTTTTTGTGTTAAGGGCAACCGGCTGGAAAGATAAGGTAGCCATGAGTGAACGCATTGAACAGGTTCTTCTGAAGGTTGGTTTAAATACCAAAGGATTTAAAATGCCCCATCAGTTATCGGGGGGCGAGCAGCAGCGTGTTTCCATTGCACGTGCATTGTTGAATGATCCGGAGCTGATACTTGCCGATGAACCTACCGGTAACCTTGATCCGGAAACTTCGGAAGGCATCATGAACCTTTTGGTGGACATCAGTAAGTCGGGCCGTGCGGTACTTATGGCAACACACAATTACGCTTTGATGGAGAAATTTCCCTCACGAACCCTTAAATGTGAAGGCGGCAAGGTTTTATCATTCGAAAACAGCATCAATCAGCCGTTCGGCATTGACGGAGTTTGAATAATCCCGTTCCAGTAAGTTAATTCTGCCCGAAGCCTCTTCTTCACGAAAAGGTTTGTTAAATAATTCATCCAGTTTAAGACGCAATTGTTCCGGGGTTTCCGCAACATGGCAGAGTTTGTCCAGGCCGGTTCCGTTGAGCATGGCTCCATTTACTAAACAATGCCTGCCGTTGTAGAGTGTGTTAAGCAATTTTAGTTTAAGGCCCGTTGCCTGAAAGGTTACCAGGATATTTACCTGTGCGTTGCGTATGAGCGAAAACATGGTTTCATCATCCGGATTGGCAATGACTGAAATGTTTTCATGCTTCTCCGCCAGATCAGTTATCCGCTTTGGCGGGTTCATGCCGGCAATAATTAGTTTATGTTTGCTCTTAAAGAATACCCTGTTGATGAGGAAAGTTGCTGCAGCTTCGTTTTCTGGTACCTCAATGTTTCCATGATATAAGGCGTATTCGCCGGTGCCACGGGTGATATTGATTACTTCGTTTGAATGAAAACTTGGCAAGTATCTGATGTCAATGCCCGGGAATTTACTTATGAGGTAACGGGTATCCCATTCCGACACAACGAGCATCAGCGAAGCGTGCTTTAATTTTCGCTGAAAAAGGAATAATCGGGCACTTTCAACAAGGAAATATAACTTTTTTCTGAAGCTATGCTCTGCCCTGAATAAATTGAAATAGTACTGATGCTCAATATTACTTTCGCGATAGATCACCTTTCGGTGTTTCAACCTGGCATCATCAATATAATAGCAGGAGTGTAGCCCTTCAAAGAGAATGGGATAATTATCGCACAAAAGGTTGGCAATCAATTCATCAGATCGGCGACTTTTTACAATATACGGCAAAAGGCTTACAGCCGAATTCAATCCGCATTTACGGGGGTAATAATATACTTTTTCGCAGAAAGCTTCGAGTTGGGGAGCCCTTTCACGGCCGGGATATTCAATATTATGAAGGATTATTTTGATCCCTTTGCTGTGCAGTGCCCTGATTTTGTAAAAAACATCAATAACCCCCCCGTAATTGGGCGGATAGGGTACATCAAACGAAACAATATGTAGGTGGCGATCAGGCATATTTTTGATAGAGTTCAATCAATATTTTTTCTTCGTGCTCCCAGTTAAGGTCTTGAGCAGCGGCAAAAAGATTGTTTTTCCAGATTTTATTTTGAGTTTCATCGTTCAGCATTTGATTCATCAATCCTGCAATGTGCGCAGGATTATGATTTTCGGTAATACGACCAATTTGGTAACCTTCAACAATGCGGGCAATTTCGGGCAACCGTGAAGTCAGCACCGGAATTCCGGCGTGAATATAGTCAAAAAGTTTGTTCGGCAAACTATACCGGTAATTGATGTTGGTATCTTTATCAAGTGTTATTCCCAGGTCTGCCAGGCGTGTATATTGAATCAATTCCTTATAGGGCAATCGTTTGACAAATTTCACCTTGTCTGTTAAATCAGATTGCTCCACTTGTTTTTTTAGTGATTCAATCACATCACCACCACCAATAATGAGCAGCAAGGCATTGGGCACATATTGCATGGCTTCAACGGCTTCCTCGGCTCCGCGCTGAATGTTGATTCCGGCTCCCTGAAGTATAATTATTTTTCTGTCAGTGGGCAAGCCGAGACTTTCACGACTGACAATTGTATCAATGCCTGGCGTTTTAGGTACATTCCTCACTACGTTTAATACCTTGTTGTATTTCTGCTGATAAAGCTCCGCGATGGACTTGTTTACGGTAATGATATCAGTAAGCTTCGGGAAAATGGCTTTTTCAATCTTTTCCCAAATACCCCGAACAAACGGACGATCAATCAGTTCTGGAGTTTCAGTATAGTATTCGTGAGAATCGTAAACCAGTGGTACATGTTTGAACTTATGTGCGATAAAGTTGGCAAGTAGGGTGTCAAGATCGTTGGAGACAAGTAATTTGGTGGAATGAAAAAGCAGAAAGAGGAGCAGCCGGAAGTTGTATTCCGCGTAAAAAAGCGGGCCATGCCTGAAAAGCAACCTCATGCGGTGCGTTTTGTAAGGCCGGTCATTCAGCGGCAGGCATCCTGGTAACCAACGACCAACCAATAATACATCAAACCCCATCCCGGATAAGGTGCGGCAAACCTTGTCCACGCGCTGGTCGGTACTTAAATCATTGGTAACAGAAACGATGGTTTTTTTCAAAAAAAGGTAACTAAACGATTGAAGTGCAAAAGTACCTGATTTTTGCGCAATCGTTGCAGAGAAACTTCATGAAATTCATTGTAAAGGGCAAATGAATATTTTAAACAAAATGGTTGAATCAACCTGTCGTTTTTTTTTATGCCAAATTGTTTTCATTAAAACGGTCCCCGCCCCATTTTTGGGGATTATTTACGATGTAACGGTCAATCCGTTCATATTCTTCCTGGTTTCGTATTACATGATAATGATAATCATGTTGCCAATTTTTGCGAC
>SWCB01000626.1_pt1 | contig 58335 bp, 60 predicted proteins | sample 4692901 | NCBI WGS metagenome assembly SWCB01 (sample SAMN10267276, study PRJNA491770) | bioreactor metagenome | isolation source: DHS bioreactor inoculated with subseafloor sediment | place: Japan: off Shimokita Peninsula | collected 2006-08 | reverse complement strand
CCCCAAAAATCGGGGATTCGCAATGACAATTTCTGGTTTTGCAACACTCTTCTTCGGTAGTCTGGTCTGCCTTCGGCAGATAGATTCAGCATGACAGGTGGAAAGGCAATTTGGAATTAAGAATTAGGGATTAAAAGCAAAGGAAGATGCTGAAATAAATTCAGCATGACAGTTGTTTTTGGATGCTGAAATGAATCTGCCTTTAGTAGACTGGTCTGCCTTCGGCAGATAGATTCAGCATGACAACTTAAGAGCAAAGGCTTAGATTCTGACCTTCGTCAGAATGTCGGTTGTTTTAGATACTGAAATGAATCTACCTACGGCAGATAGATTCACCATGACAGTTGTTTTTGGATGCTGAGCAGTTTAGGGGTTAGGTGCAGGTTATTTTTATTTTTTTGTTGAATATTTCTTCGAAGAGTTTTTGTCTGCGTTCTAGGTTCCAGATTTCTACTTCGGGGTATTTTGTTTCGCATTTTAGTTTGAATATTATTGAATCATCTTTATTATCAATAATAATTTCTTCTACAAGGGTTTGATGCGTTCTATCGAGAGAATCGGCTATTCTTAAAATTGCCGAAAGTTTTTCAACTTTTTCTCTGGATTCACTTTTTAGGGAAGCATATTCTTGATGTCTTAATTTTGGATGACTTTTCCTGTGATATCTTGCAATATTTGCAATGATTTTAATTTCATCTTCATTAAAGCCGAGTAATTCACTGTTAGAAATTATGTATTGACCATGTTTATGATGATTGCTATGCGAAATGTGATATCCAATATCATGAAGTATTGAAGCGGCATTTAGATATTCTTTATCATTTTCATCTAAATTGTGAATTTCTTTGGTTTGATCGAATATTTGTCCTGCTAGTTTTTCTACGTGCCGACAATGATTCAGATCATAATTGGAAGATTTTGCCAACTGCATTACACTATTTTCTCTAATATTTCTTAGGTTTGGAAATTTATTTAAGAATCCCATTTTCTGTAATTCATCAATAATAATTCCTTCTCGAAGTGCATAATCGGAAAGTGTGATTGATTTAATTTGCAGTTCATCAATAATAGTCTGCAAAATAATTGTACCGGCGGGAATTATATCAGCTCTTTTGGAATCGAGTCCCTTAATTTTTTTCCGATCTTCATAACTTTTCTTTTTAAGAATTTCTTTTGAAACAGATTTTAAATCCGAATCAGTAAACTCAAAATTATTCAGAATAGTATAATTCTGATCAACTTTATGGGATTTGGAATAAACTAAGAAACCAAGTGAATTTATAGTTCCGGAAGTACCAACGATAATATCAAGGGGAAATTCTTTAATTTTTCTGATTGAAGAAAATATTTCTCCTTTAATCCATTCGCGGCATTCTTTAATTTTATCTTTTGAGGTTTCATAATCTGGGAAGAATTTTTGAGTTAACCTTACCGCACCAATTTTATGACTATTAGAAAAAAGAATATTTCCATCTTTGCCTACAATCAGTTCCGTACTTCCACCGCCAATATCGATGCAGAGAGAATATTTATCAAATATTGGTACAGATTTTAGGACTCCCAAATAAATTAATCTAGCTTCTTCGGTTCCGCTGATAACTTCAATATCAACGCCGGTAGTTAATTTTATTTCCCTTCTAAATTCATCTTTATTTAAGGATTCACGGACTGCACTGGTGGCAACTGCTTTAATATCCGCATTATGGGAATCGGCAATTGCTTTGAATTTCTTAAGAGTTTCGATTGCTCTTTCGATTGCAGGTTTTTTAATCTCTTTAATTTCGTCGGTGTTTCCTTCACCAAGACGGATGACTTCCTTTTCCCTATCGATTATTTCAAAATTACCATCATCTAAAATTTTAACTATAATAAGGTGAAAGGAGTTTGTTCCAATATCAATTGCGGCTAAATTTTTGTTTATCATAATTTCCCTCCAAAATATCTTTAGCTAAATTAAAAACATCGTCAACTTCTATATCATTAATCGAATCTGATTTTCTTAGATAATATTTCTCATTACCAACAGGAGCCCAGTTATTAGGATCAGTAGGACCAAAGAGCGAAATTTGTTTAACATTAACAGCACCGGCAACGTGCATAACTCCGGTATCATTAGTAATAAAGAGATCGCTTTTTGCTATAATAGCTGCAAGTTCAGGTATTTTTTTATTTAATGCAAATATCTTTTCTGAGGATAAATTTTGATTTAAGAATTCAAGCTGTTCAGAGTCACTTCCGCTTCCGGTAAAATAAAGTTTACAATTAAAATGATTGATAAGTTTCTCGGATAGCTGCACAAATTTTTTCATATCCCAACGGTTAGGAGGTTTTCCGGCGCCGGTATGAAGACCAATTACAATTTGGTTATTATTGATTTTCAGATCATTCTGAAAGAACAGATTGGCTTTATTTTCATCGGATTGATCAAAAGAAATTTCGGATTGCAGATTATTTGTATTGATTCCGATTGGTCTGACTAAATCTAGAATATAATCTGACACATTTTTAGATAGAACTTTCCGCCAGTCCATTTCAATTCTTTGATCGCACAAATAATTAAATTTATTTTCCTCACCATTTAGAGAAGAGGCACAAATACGAGTTTTGGCATTTGCCAGTCTGCCTAAAAAATGACTTGTAAAAGAGAGAGAAACGGTTGAAGGAATAATTACGCCATCGTATTCCCTTTTGAGGAATGATTTCAATTTCAATATATATTTGAGAGATTTAAGATTTGATTTATCGAAACAGAATTGAGAATCAATAAACTTATTCTTTTCAACTGCGAAATAATTATCGGGACTAGTGATAAGTGACAATTTAGAATTTGGGAAAGTTTCCTTAATAGCTCTAAAGAGGGGCACACTTGCGAGCATATCGCCAAACTGGTTATGCTGTCTGACGACAAGTATATTTTTAGGATCGACTAAATTTTGAATACTTTTTTCTTTAACGGCAAAGAAAGATTTGAAGAATAAATTAGCAAGATTTGACTGTGACATTTTATTTAGAGTTTTCTTCGTTCTCTTTTATCTCTTCAAATTCAGCATCAATAATATCTTTTTTCTCAATTGGATTATTATTAGACGGATTTGAAGCGGGTCTATTTTTATTACTTTTAGGCGAGCGGGAAGAAAAATTAAATCCGCTGTTTTTATTTTTCAAATCGAATGAAGTTGTAAAAAAGAGACCAACAATAACTTTAATAAATTTGTAAGCTAAGTAAGCCATTAATAAATAAAAAATAAATTTCAACTTTCTCTACTCCTTGGTTCGGGATTAAAATAAGTCATAAATCCCTTTTCTTCTCTAAAAATTTGTTTATATAACTCTTCAAAATCGCTTTCATTTTTGACAAAGTCAATCTCTGCAGAATTAACGATTAGCAGAGGTGTTTGATTATACTTGAAAAAATAATCATTATACGCTTCATTAAGTTCATTTAAGTAACCTCGAGTAATCCAACGTTCAATTTTACGTCCCCGTTTTTTGATATTAGTCATCACCCTGTCAACAGAAGATTGTAAATAAACTACAAGATCAGGTTTTCTAAGCTCACGTTCAAGTAAGGGATAAATATTTTCATATAATTTTAGTTCTTCCCCTTCGAGGTTAAGGTAAGCAAAAATTTGATCTTTATTAAACATATAATCGGAAACGATAAAATTAGCGAATAAATCCTCTTGATTTAGCTGCTGCTGCTGTTTGTAACGATTTACGAGGAAGAACATTTGAGTTTGAAAGGCATAACGTCTTCTATCCTCATAAAATTTTCCGAGGAAGGGATTACTTTCAAATTCCTCTTCAATTAATTTTGAATTTAATTTGAGAGCAAGTTTTTGGGCTAAAGAAGTTTTCCCCGAACCGATTATACCTTCAATAACAATGTATTTAATTTCTTTCAAAAGTGAGCCTATACTTTTTGATAGTCAGTTTTAGAAATAATATTTTTCTCTAAATTTTTAATTTCCAGATCACTAATTTTTTTCTTTTCAACCGGGTGATAAATATCCGGTTCAATTTCCAAAAGAGGCACAAGAACAAAATCTCTAAAGAGCACATCGCGATGCGGGATATTCAGTTTATCATCGCAATAAATAATATCGTTAAAGAAAAGAAGATCGAGATCGATTTCACGAGGACCCCACTTTTCCCTTTTTTGTCTGCCGATTTCAAACTCAATATCTTTAGTTTTTTTAAAGAGTTCCATTAGCGAATAATTCGTCTGAATTTTAACGACACAATTTAGAAAATTTTCTTGATCAGTATAACCGTAAGGTTTCGTTTCGTAAATAGACGATATTTTTACAACTTTAATATTGTTATCCATTTGCAGCAGATCAAGAGCATTTTTAATAAATGTAATTCTACTTTCGAGATTAGAACCGATACCGATAAAACTAATATTTTCCATTTTCCTTTGTCACCTCAGCTTCAACATAGTCAATAACACCACCGACAGGAACATTTTTTTTCCGCACGACAGCTTTAACAAGAAAAACATTTGGAAAGTGATGAAGAACTTTATCGGCTATAACTTCGGCAATAGTTTCAATCAGGTAATATTTTTTTTGATGAATAATTTCATTGATATATTTATAGACTTCGTGATAATTAACAGTTTTTGAAAGGTCGTCGTTTTTAGCCGCCTCAGAGAAATCTGTATGCAGATCGATATCGACTTCGAACTTTCCGCCTAAGCTTTGTTCTTCTGCATGTGCGCCGTGGTAGGCGTAGAAAGAAGCCCCTCTTATTCTTATTACGTTTCCGGTTTTCATAAATTCTTTGTTTTATTCTAAACAATAAATTTAGTGAATTAAATGGGAATTTGGAATTAAGAATTATGGATTAAAGGGAAAGGCGGAGATGCTGACCTTCGTCAGCATGACAATGCTAAAGGCAAAGGCAGATGCTGACATGTCTAAAGACTAGGCAAGATGACATTTGCTAGAAGCGAAGGATTAGATGCTGACCTTCGTCAGCATGACAGAGGAAAAGCAATTATGAATCCGCCAGAATACGGCGGACAGGTTAGGAATTAGGAATCCGTCTACTCCGCAGATAAATCTGAAAGGCAGCCGGACAGGTTAAGAATTAAAGGCAAAGGCAGATGCTGACTTTCGTCAGCATGACACGTTTTTGGGATGGTGAAATAAATCAGTGTGCTACAGATTTGTTCAGCAGGACTCAATACAAAGAATGGATTCTTCACATTCGGCAGAATGACTAAACCTGTTTTTCAAAATAGTTATTGTAATTAAAAATTTAACATTGCTATCCCCTACGCCACGGCGCACAGGTCTTGAGAGGGGAAAAAGGGGTGTGTTGGGTTTTGCTTTTTTATTTTTGGATGATGGAATAAAGGCACACTTGAACGATTTGTATAGATGCTGAAACAAGCCTGCCTGTCGGCAGACAGGTCTGCCTTCGGCAGATAGATTCAGCATGACAGGATTAAAGGCAAAGGCAGATGCTGACCTTCGTCAGCATGACACGTATTTTCGGATGATTCCCACGGGAGATGGATCGCAGAATGCGCTCCATCCCGCAAAGCGGGATGTCGCTAAAAAGCGCACCACATGACGATTTGTTTTCGGCGGGTTGGAATAGGTTTTATTAGTATTCGGAGATTAATGAGGATGCGGGTATTTTTAATTTTTTATTTAATGATCTTATCATCGATAGGCTTAATTTTCTTTTTTTATTTAGAATTTCTGAAGTTCTACTTTTTGAACCGATGATTTTGGCTAAATCTGAGTTGTTCATATTCAGCTGCTCTAATCTGAATTTTATAGCTTCTACTGGATCGGGTTTATCTATATTGTATTTATTGTTCTCATAATTTTCTACAAGAATTGTTATTATTTCCAATTCGTTATACTCTTCTGAATTTACTTTTAATTCTTTTTGCATTAGTGTATAGATTCTATCGAGTGCTGTTTTGTATTCTTTTTTTGTTCTAATCGGGGTTAACATATTTTATTTCCTTGGCATTTATCTTATTATATTTTTCATGAGTACCTATCCAGACTATAAATATTATTTTTATTCGAAATTCTACATCAACTATTAATCTGTATTTATTGCCACAAATATTAAATATTATTCTTTTTTTTGATAGAATTGAGCAGTTTTTATATTGCTCTTTAAGTTCATTTGGAGAATTCCAGCGAGCATTTAACCCTTCATCATACCAAGATTTAAGTGATTGTTCTGAGTCAGGATAGTTCTGCCAGAATTTAATTATTGTATTTCTTGATATTACTCTCATTTTCAATCTTGAATATAATAATAGTTCCCAAAATGGGAAAGGTATTAATTGAACGTGATAGTGGAATGGTTTATATCTGTCTGCGGTGGCGGGAGTGGTTTTTGTTATTGGGTTGAAAGTTGGGAAGGGAATAAAAATTAATAATTATAAATTAAGAATTAGGAAATAGAAATTAAGGATTAAAAGCAAAGGCAGATGCTGAAATAAATCTGCCTACGGCAGATAGATTCAGCATGACGATTTGTTTTGGATGCTGAAATAAATCTGCCTGCTGTAGACAGGTTCAGCATGACAGTGCTAGATGCAAAGGCGGAGATGCTGACCTTCGTCAGCATGACACGTTTTTTTAGATGCTGACTTTTGTCAGCATGACAATGCTAAAGGCAAAGGCAGATGCTGACCTTCGTCAGCATGACACGTTTTTTTAGATGCTGACCAGCCTAAAGACTAGGTAAACCTTTGTCAGTATGACTATTTGTTTTTGTTGACTCTCACGGGAGATAGATCTCCCTCGGGAGATAGATAGGATTAATTTAATTTTCATTTTCTTTAAGAATGGTGAGTTTTTTTTCTAAACCTATAAACTCATCAAAATATAATCGCTGAATATCTTTTACAATTTTACTTGCAACAGTGTCATTATAAGTATGTGATGTTTGGTTTCTACTTTCTACCATTTTCATCCAAATATCGCCATGTTCTATAATACCAAGCTTGAAAGCTTCACGTGTTGAATCTTTGGAGCCATAAAGAATGATGTTTCCTTTAGATTCAAGAAAATCTTTTATTGTTTTCCAAGCTAATTCGTGTGTATATTCAAAGGCTTGTATTAACCCTTGTTCTTCCAATTCGTTTAGTGTTCCTTTTTGTATAAACTTTGTAAGCTGCTTAATTGCGCTTTGAAAATTGTCAAATCTTTGTATCCATCGAATGTCTTTTTTTTCCACTTTAGACTCCCTGAACTTTCCTATAAAATATTTTACCAACTCGGTTAATGTGCTCTAGTAGATTTTCATTAGTAATTAGATTAAGTATTGAAATATCGAAACTATATGGGAGTAATAAATCATCAATTTCATTTCTTATTTTGTATAAGAGTGATAAATCGAGCCGGTTACCTATTAATACTAAATCAACATCTGAGCCATTTTTAAAGTTTCCTTTTGCTCTTGAACCATATAGAATAACTTCAAATACTTGAGGATATTTTTTGAATACATTATTTATTTTAGTAATTATTTTTTCTTCTAATCCGAATTCCATCATCTTCTCATAAGCTGATATTTTAGTATAGGAATATTAATTAATAAATTCCATTTATTTCTAAAGCTGTAGGGGGTGTAAAGTGAAGAGTGACCTACTTCGTAAGTAAACCTACTACGTAGGCAAGCCTACTACGTAGGTGGACTGCAAATAAATTACTAAAATTTATCTACGACGTGTAAAGGAAAATGAACTTGAAATTCCGCTTTCTTTTTTAATTTATTTGTTGCGGAATTTCTCAAACAGCATTTTCCGATAGAACAATATCTAACGATAAATTTTTTTCCGCCAAAAAGATGGCGGACAAGCGCAATTCTTTTGAGGTCGGGGGAAAATATAAAGACTAAGGAATTATAGTTTTTGTTTAAAAGGGAATTTCTCAGACCCACCACGACGGGCAATCGGAATTTATTTGAGGTCGGTTTAAAGGTATTTGTTAATTGATGGGTTTGTTTGTAGAGACGTGGCATCAGCCTCGGAAAGACTGAGTCTTGACGGGTGCCCCGTCTTTACTTTTGGGGCTATAAATTGTTTGAGGATTTGTCATATTGCACAAATATAGAAGAACAGGGATTAATGCAAGGGCAGATGCTGACCTTCGTCAGCATGACATGTTTTTTTAAGATGATGAAATAAAAATGCAAACGGCAGATAAATTCAGTATGACTTTTCTTTTTTTTCAAAAACGTTATTTTATAAAATTTTTTAACATTGCTATCCTCTACGCCACGGCGCACAGGTCTTGAGAGGGGATATTTTTTAAAAGTGTGCTGGATGGTGACTAATTGAAAGATTAGGCATGTATTATTGATCGTTTTTTAAAAGCACACACCCCTAACCCCTACGCCACGGCGCACAGGTCTTGAGAGGGGAAAAAGGGGTGTGTTGGTGTTGGTTTTGCTTTTTGTTTTTGGATGCTGGAATAAAGGCACACTTGAATGATTTGTATAGATGCTGAAACAAGCCTGCCTGTCGGCAGACAGGTTCAGCATGACAGTTGCTAGAAGCAAAGGATATATTGTGCTTGTTTTGGTTGACTTTTTTATTCTTTTTCAGTCAACCTATTTCAGGACTATACACGGAATAAAAAGTCCAGTCCCGTCCCGCAAACGGGATGACTCCCACGGGAGTTAGATCGCTAAAAAGCGCGCCACAGGAGAATGTGACGACGATTTAGCACAGATAGATAATCTGTGTTACAGACCGTAGGTGAAGCCGAGGTTTAGGTTGTGTTTTGAGCCTATTAGAAATTTTGGGGTTCTTATCGGGTCTTCATCTTCTATTTCGGAGTAGTTGTAATCCATGAAGATATTTAGTGTGTGAATCGGTTCGTAATTTACTTTTAAGCCGATGTAAAAATCTTTTCTTATTGGTCCGTATAGAAATGGTTGAACGCCTTCTTCTTTTGCGGCATAGGCATAGTAGATATCTTTTAATCCCCCTTTTCTTACTTTTTCTATTGATCCTTCGAAAGATAGATTTCTAATGAAGCGATAGTTTATTATGAATTTTATATTGTCACCGTTTTGACCGAGCCAATGACCTAGTGTATAATCTAAATGTTTATAGGTGGTTGTTATATCTTTATGTTCGTAAACCCATGGATCTATTCTGGTGTATTCAAGGTTAAGATTAAGGTTATCTGTAAGGAAATCGGTTGATTTTATTCCGAAAGTATAGGCGAACCAATTTTCGTGCATTTTCCCTTCTAATGTATTTCTAATTCCTATAACATCTGCAAAGAATGTCATGTAGAATTTGTAATTATCAAAATAATTAAATCCGGCATCGAAAAACATTGCGCCGTTACCATCTTCTACAGAACCTTTACCGACATCGCGATCAAGGTATTTGAAAAACATAAACGGGATAAGGGTTTCAAGTCGAACGTTGTCACTTGAATAGACGATTGAATTTCCAACTGAAAGATCTAACCAATTCCATGGAGTGAAAGTGAACATATTAATGACTAGGTATTTATCAATAAAACGCTCTCTTGTTAAATCATATTGAGAATTTGGAGCAGCATTATATGAAAAACTTGAATCTATAACTTGTGAATTAAGCCATGCGAAAAGGTATTTGAATCTGAACCATTCGGTAGGATTCATTTCAAATTTTAAGAATGGATAGGATGGAGTTTTGTTTCCTAAGATTAAATTTCCGTTTGAACCGTGACCCCAGAAATTATAATCTTTAGCAAGTGTAAGATTACTCCAATTCCAGTCAAGAGAAACGCCTCCTTTAACATCGCTATATTCAATGCCATTAGGGGCGCCGTGATTTTCTCTTCCAGTTGCCGGAGTTAGAAATTTTTGTCTGTCAACATTATCACCAAACTCCCCTTTATCAGTAATATCGACATAGCCGGCGAAAGAAGTACCATAGGAGCCCCACGCTTTAAGTCCGATCATCTGTGTTTTACCGGTTTCTTTTCCGGTTGAAGTAAGCGAATAGCCTGCTATTGGAGTTAGTTCAAACGAAAATTTATCACTAGAATAATTGAGCACACGCCATCTGTTATAAGTCGAGTCATTTACAGTAACGTTAAATTCTTTTAAGAACCAGATCAAGTCTTCTTTTTCAATCTCGTTCATTTTTTCTGTTTTTGAAAATGCTTCTTGAAGGTATTCAATAATTTTGGTTCTGGAAAATGGTCTGGATTCACTATTTGTTTTAATTATGTTTTTTGTATCGAGTTTATCAAGAAAGGTATAAACTTTGTTTTCAGATGATTCAGGTATATATTGGGCAGGCAAAAGTAAAATAAATATATTAATTATTAAAAGAAGTCTAATTATCATTAATCCCTCAAAAGTATGCTTAAAAATATCTTGATAGTTTTTAAAGAAAAGGATTTAATATCCCGCATAAATTTAATAATAATTCTTCATACATTATCATTATTTATCGGTACAATTTCAAATTACAAAACTTCATACCTATCTTTGAAAATAGTACTTGTGGCATCAGTTTTAATAATTTTATTAAGAAGCCAGTTTTTTAAGCAGAGCAAATTTATATTTGACAAAAACATAAAGGTGATCTTCTTAATATTACTTACTTATCCCCTATTCACTTTAAGTTATTCGGTTAATTTTGATTATGGTTTGATAAAATTATTTCATTTTTATGTGGGAATAATAGGGAATATTTTAAGTACTTATTTAATTTTTAAATTAATCCCAAAAAGTGAACTGATAAAATCATTAGAATTGCTTTTATACTTAGCCGTTCCATTTGCTGTTGCAGTTATTTTATTAACACCGTTTCAATATGATATTGCATATGGTTTTGAGATTACGAGATGGAGTCATGTTTTTTCCGGACGTTTTCTGAGTTATATTCTGCTTATTTCACTTTTCTTTTTTTTCGAAAGAAGTGGAAAATCGTTTGCAATTATATACTTAATAATATTAGCAGGATTAATTTCCACCGGGTTTAGAGCCGGAATAATTGCCGGTATAGTTTTGACTTTTTTTAGTGTGCTGTACAAAATTTACAGAAAAGAAATAATTATTAACGGCATCCTACTGCTAAAATTGATGACTGGTTTTAGCGCATTTATTACAGTCGTTTTTCTTCTGCAGCCAACCGTACTCAATCGATTAGTTAATATTTTTGGGATTTTTTCAAATGATATTGATATGGGGGGAGCAATTTCGGTAAGATTGGATTCTTATTTGGTTTCGTTAAAGATTTTTTTGAAGCATCCAATTTTGGGGGTTGGATTCGGGGGTTTTAATTTCCCTTGGTTTGGTTATGAGTTTCCAATATTTATAAAGTATCCTCATAATTTGATTCTGGAAGTGCTTGTTGAGTTTGGGTTAATGGGGGTTTTGGTTTGGGGGTTTATTTTTTATAAGTTATTTAGGTCGGCTTACTTTTATTCTTTTGAGGTTTTTGTGCTTGTTCTTTTGAGTTTTTTTCTTGCGATGTTTTCGAAGGACATCGCAACTAATGCTTTGTTACTAATAGGGTTTAATCTTCTAAATAAACCAAGAAACAATAATTAGTGAAAGACGTTTTTAGTGCTTTACAATTCATTATTATTACGAACTATACTGATAGAAACTATATACACCTATGCACTACGTGCATTTTTGAAGATTATATTATGAAAAGCTTTGAAGAAATATTTAATATCAGTCTTTATTGGATTCTTGAAATATTCTTCTAAATATTTCAATTCAGATAGAAAAAAATCTTCCTGAGTTTTTGGTAAATCGGCATAATATGGAGGAATTAGACCAGGTTTAGTTAAAATTCTTAATTTTTGCAAATTTTCAGGATATAAGGAATATTTATGTTTACTTAATGGCCGAATTCCTACAATTTTCAACTCACCTTTAATTAAATTTATTATCATAGGTAATTCATCTAACCAGAATTTTCTGAGAATTTTTCCCCATATTGTTATTCGAAAATCATCAATTATTTTATCACCATCCTTAGTGCCATGAAGGTCATAAATAAATTTTTGAATATATTCCGAATATGGATGCATCGTACGTGTTTTGTATACAAAAATACACTTCCCATCTTTACCAATTCTACGCATTTTAAAGAAAGGTCCATACGAGGGATTCATATCTTTTGAAGGATCTTTTACTTTTACAGCAATAAATACCATTTCATAACCAATTTCAAAGACATCCATTATTTCATATCCACAATAATATAGACGACCTATTCCTTCTGCCATTGAAAGAGCACGATCTCTCCCTCTTGTGAATGCAAAATATATTTTTTGGATAATCGGAATTTTGGGTGTGACTCTTTTCCAAATGAAATCAAATGCATAAAAGAGTTTAGCAATAAAAAAAGGATATTTTTGGTGGAATCTTTTATGTCTGTTTCTAATTGGTTCAAAAAGACCGATAAATATTCCGCCATCTCTTAATTTCTTATTTATTTCAATTAAATAAGCATTTAATCTGCGCTGATCATTAAGTTCGTGCAGATTGAAGAATAGATCTAGATAATTTGTCGGAAGAGTTTCTACATTATAGGGATCGCTTGATCTTAATATAACGGAGCGATTTACATCAATAGTATCAAGATCAATTCTTTTATCAATTCTCTCAAATAAATAATCAAATTGCTTTAAATAAACTTCTTTGAGCTTCAGTTTTATTGAACTGCCGGGAAATTTATAATTGCTTAAAACGTATTGATTTTCAAAAATTATTTTTCTTTCATCAAAAAGATCATCTGATAGTACAGTAGCCTTTATGAACTTTAATCTTGTCTCGTCAGTACGTTTTGGTATTTTTACGAAAAAATAAAAAGTAAAAAGTAAAAATGACCAGAGTGAATAAATTGTAACAGAAAAAATTACGGATAATTCAAGTATTGGAGGGATTCTTAAAAAGAATGTAAGAAATGAGACTGATAATAATAACACAATATAAGTACGAAGGTATTTCCAAATAAAGAGCCAATAATTTGTATCAATTTTCAAATCATAACTATGAAATGATAGGCCGCTAATAAACCAAACAATATAGATGCTAAATAATAGAAGGTTAATATCTGAATATATTTTGAAATCTTGAATATTAGCTATAATTTCAAAATATATGATCCATGTAATAAGAAACAGATCAAGTATAAATGCATAAACTGAAGCCGTATAGAAGCTAAATTTTTGTTTTGTGTTAGGCTTAAGGTGAGGAGTTAATTTTATCCAAATAAATTCAAAAAGTAATCCTAGAAATAAACTCCCACCTATTATGTATCTTGATACTTTTACAAAATTAAATATTTGATTAAAAATAATTATTAAAAGTATCATAAAAAAGAAAGAGTTCATGAAATACTTATTTAATGTATATTTATCGAGTTTATTAAATTTTATAATTTTTTTTGATAATATTGTAGAAATAAACCAACTTATATAATAAATAGAAATAAACTGTATTTCTTCTGCTGTAAAAGTAAAAGTTTTTGCTCTTAAGCATACTGTTATTACTAATGCTAATGTAATTAATGTAAAATCGATTATGAAGTTTCTTAGCATGATTTAATTTATTGAAATAATTGTCAATAGTATTTGAGTGTGATAAATAAATAATGTTTTTAGTAAAATTATGATGAAATGATAGTTAATATAATTTAGGAATTTGATTAATTCGTTTAATAACTAATTCATAATCCAACCCAATAATCTCTAAATACCATCTTAATGATTCATAGCGTGGCCGGTTTTCATCAAAAATTAATTTAAGTGCTTTTTCACGAGTAATCATTCCCTCTCGAATTTGGTTGCTCCTAAATGTATCGAATTCACTAAATCCTGCAACTGTATAATAGATATAATTGTAAAAACTAGCTGTGCCATCACCGATACGCCATGTAGATTTTAAATCATCGGCAGTTTCCCAATCATACTCATCAAAAAGAACTGATTCAATTTTTGATTCATCCCACTCATGATAATCGAAAAAATGAAAATAATCTTTTCGCGGATTAAAATATCTTGATGTAAAAGATCCTAAAGTATCCAAAATAGATGAATTAAAATAAGAAGGGTTAGATAAAAAGTTTTTACTGACAAAACTAAACAATTTCAATTGGCGCGTTGTATTCATTGAATAAATCATCTTCTTATTCCATTCAGGAGGAACCCCAGCAAAACCAACTTTAAAGTCTGTATTTTCTAGAAAATTAATACCCCATATTTGAAGTTTTATATCATTTTGATTTTTCACTTGATTTGCAAATTTAAAAAAGTATTTATCGCCCGCCATAAACAAAGGGATCATTCCAAGCGCAGGTTTTTTCAACCAAGCATTTATATTCTTTTTGATATAATTTCTTTTCTTTTTTATATCTGCGGAAACGATTATATTTTCCACACCAAGTTTCCCGCATACCCTTGCAATGTTTCGACGTGCCAAATCTGTAACCATTCCCCAATCATAGGTAAATGTAATTGGATTCAACTTTAAAACATTTTTAACATAATGCAGAACATATGTGCTGTCTCGACCTCCACTGAATGGGATTAAACAATCCGCTTGGCCATTTTTCTTCCGATATGGTTCAACTATTAATTGTAATTCTTCAAACGGTTTTGGTTGATTTTTCTTTACATAATTATTACAAACATTACAAACACCTTTTTCATCAAACTCTATAAAGGGAAATGTTTCTGGTAGTAAGCATTTTTTACATCTTATTAATTCTGAAATTCTGTTGATGTTGCACTCAAGTAATTTCCTTTCTGAATTTGCATGGACACTATTTTTAAATTTTTCATGATTTACTACTGCATGTAACTGCTCCTTTACGGGATGGAAATTTGTAATTCCAATATTAAAAGCAATATGGTTATCCAATTTTTTATTTTTTTGTCCATCCATTGTTAAATCAAATTCTTCAATTGAGAAATCCTTATATCCTATAATATACCCATGATTAGATAGTACTTTTTTAATAATAAAATCTGAATTAAAATAATTATTATTCTTTAATTTTAATTGTGACAAAATGTCTTTTTCTGAACCATAAATAAAAAGATCTATGTTATTGGTTAGAATATACAATGAACCATTATTTGTATAGCATAAAAATTCATCAATATCATTAATGAAAAAACCTGTTGAAACAGTTCCAAATAGCTCACTATTCGTTTGTTTAATAGCTGCTATACTATTCTTGAGTTTACCTAAATGATATCGGAAAAGAGAATAAATAATTTCTGTGTCAATCTCATATTCTCGTTTTAATGTGGGATATTTATTCCATAATACTTCTTCGTTAACAATTATTCCGTTATGAATGCCAACAATTCCGTCTTTGATGACCGGTTGGTTATTAACATCCTCGAGCTGAGAACCATTAGTAACAAGGCGTGCATGACCAAGTATAGCAAATACATCATTCCCATTCTTGGTCTCAACCTCATTTAGAATATTATTTTTAAGTTTTTTATATTCCTCAGTCTCTAAGAGCTCATCAATTGAAACCGGCCCCTTTAGAATATCTATTTGTTTCTTTGATTTAAACATGTAGGCCAAACCTGATGAATCTTTTCCTCTTACTTGAGAAAGTTTTGCAACATCTTCAAGTATTTTGAGCAGATCTTGTTTTTTATATTTTTCATTTTTTGCAATAACGCCAAATATTCCACACATTAAAAATTACCCCTATTCTCCGTATTAAAAAGTCAACCTATATGAGCTAGCTATAATTCGTTTATATTTTCTAATGAACGATGCGATTAACTACTTCTTACTCCCCTGAACAAGATATCTTTTAATGTTACTAAAAAATATTTCCAGTCAGTTTTAATTCTATTTCGAACATAAGAATCCAAATAATCTTCTTCAACTTTAGCAATCTGGTCAAATCCTGTTATACTTGAATCAAAAATTGGAGGCACTAGACCAGGCATTACCCTAATATATTTATACTGATATTCTTTTGAATGAATTTTAAAATATTGAATACTCATTGCTCTAATACCTACAAGTTTTATGTCACCTTTGAGCCAATGATAAAGCTGTGGTAATTCATCAATCCATAATTTTCTAATAATTCTGCCATATTCTGTAATCCTGGTATCATCATTAAAATGCCCAGTGTTACTCATACCTTTTTCTTCAAATATCTTCTGTTGCAAATATTCACTAAAAGGGAACATAGATCTTACTTTATATACTTGGATTATTTTATTATTGAATCCAATTCTATTTAATTTTATGATGGGATAAAACGAAGGTTTATTTAATGATATTGTTTTCGTTCTTCTTGCAAGAATAATAAAATAATCTTCAAAAGGTACTTCCTTTGTAATTTCAAAACCACAATAAATCAATCTACCCCATACTTCTGTACGTGAGATAGCCCGATTTCTACCATGCGTAATTATGAAGTAAATTTTATTAATAATCGGAATTTTAGGAAGAACCCGCTTTAAAAAAAAATGTACTAAATATATAAATTTACCTGATGGCATATGTTTTATTTTTTCTTCAATTTTGTCCAATGGCCGATATTCAATAATAAGCCAACCACCAGCGTTCATTTTGGAAGTAATATATTTTAATTTTTTGCCAATATACCGAATATTATTCAATAGTATATTAAGATAATATATATCTGCCATGTTGTTGTTAATGACTTTAGTTTGATATTGCTTGCTATCTAAAATTACAGAACTTGGATTAGTTACAGAACTTGGATTTTCTGGAATAATATTAACTTTATTTTCTTTCAATATATCAATAATTATTTTATATTTATGTTCTTTAATAATCTTTGAGAAAACTGAAGTATTAAAACTTAGGATTTTAGATTTATTAAAATCTAAAACCTCCTGTTGATTAGAATCGAAATCAAATTCTGTATATTCAGAAAATTCATTTTTATTTATTGTATTGTAAAATTTGAAATAAAAAAATCTGACAATTACATCAAGTAGTGACGATACAAATACAGTCATAATTAAGATCATACATGTATATGCATGATAAAATGCAAATAATAATAAAACAAACAATATCATGATTAAAAAAGACTTAATTGCTGGTGTTAAATGATAAGATAAATAACCAGATTTATATTTTAGATAATATTTATCTGTAAGAAAAGCCGATATGTGCCAAATAATAATTAAGTAAATAATTATAGGAATAGATAATTCATAATTATAAATAAAATTTATTAAGATGATCGAAATTATAAGATTTATTAATCCTATAAAATATAAATTGCACTTCTTAATATTTCTTAATTTGTTCACTAACAAATCTCCTTTGAATTAGAGGATTTTGAAAATATTCTTTTATGCTCTCGGGATAATTTTTAATTAACCAGATCATAAATTCAGAAAGGTCAATTTTTTCTTGCATTAAAATATCCCTCTTCTTTTTATAATATAATTTGTCATCTTTTATATTATTTAATATTTCATCAATCTTGGTAATTATTTCATGAAAATTATCGGATTTATAACCAAACATTAAATTATATTTATTATGCAACTCATGGTATTGAGTAAAATCACCAAACCAATCATCTATTTCAATAGCTGGAGTACCTAAAACTGCAGCTTCGTAACACATGCTATTACTGTCTCCAAGAAACAGAGTGGCATTATATATATATTGAGCTACATTTCTTTTATCAATAGGTAAAATATACTTTCTTAATATTTCCGGAATTTCTCTTTGTGTATTTATAATAATATTACCACATTCACTAAGCTTCTTTACAATCTGAATCAAAGTATCGTCTCCAAGCCCGCGTTTACCAACGTCATGTGTCGATGTAACAGAAACACATCTGATAAAAAAAAGCGGCTTCCCATCTGTATAAATATCTGGTAATATTGCCTTGTTGGGTACAAAAGTATTAGTATGAAGATGTGCCATAGATTTATATCCGTCATATCCTATTTTTTTATAGTTAAATTTCCATAAATCAGAGATGTTTGGAGCAACTACATAGTTTGCGCTAAAAATCAAAATACTTGACTCAGGGACTGCAGAAATATCATCATCAGTGAAATATAAAGTAGGAGTTGATTTTATACGTCCAACAAAAGTGAGAAAATCACTTGTTATAAATAAATCGTACTTTTTGCCAGATATGTACTTCAGCAACTTGTATATTGTTATAAAAGAATTTACTGCAGCATTTATATATGTGTGCAACCCTTTTATTCTGCGGCCATTGGGGAAAAGATTAGTGTATTCCCACCCTTCTTCTTTAACTAAATCTTCTAGCATATCCTTTGTGTTAATACAAATGTCAACAAAATCTCCTCTTGCTTTTAATTCATTTATTGTTCGACGAAATTGATGAAATTTGGCAGGATGACCAAAGTAAAATAAATATCTTTTTCTTGATTTCATAGTAATAACCTTATTATATCGTATTTATATATGATTTGAATATTTTCTTAACTTAATTATCATCAAAAGAGTTTGATCTATAATTAAAATTATTTTATGAAATGTAATTTTAATTTTTTATAAATAATAATTTATAATTATTTTGATTCACCTTAAGCATAAAAGCAAATATTAAAATCCACAATACCTTCATTTTGATACCAGTAAAATTGACCATCATCAATACGTATGAATTGAATAAATAAAAAATAAAAAATATAATTAAACTCATTTTTAAATATTTATAGCAAATTTCTAATTTTTTATAGTTCTTAGTGATATCATAAACTTTTGTAAAAAAAATGTAGATTAGTATCAAATAATAGACTAATGCAAATAATCCCTGCCATTCCCACAAATTAAAGTAAACATTATGTATTCCCGTGTTATTTTTATAATTAAAATTAAATCTAGTTTGAGAACTTCCATATCCAAAACCCCAGAAATCTAGGTGCCTAGCATGCTCAAAAATTGATTTGTTTGATTGATCAAAATGATCATTTCTAGCTATATCAGCAAAAGATACTGTCCCTGGAAGTGTTACAAAGGCCCCAACATATCTATGCACTAGTAATAAATAACTTCTTGGCATGATGTCAAGGTTGAGAAAGAAAAATAATACTGCTATTAACAGAATAAAAGTACTTACAAATCTTTTTAGTATATTATAGTTTGAATAAAAAAGAAATAAATATGAACCTAAAACAAGAAATGATAACAATAAACCACTTCTACGAAATGATAATATTTGGAATATTTGAAACAGCAATACTAGAAATATATATTTTTTTTCCTTTTTTATATAGTATAATGCTAAAAAGATTATTTGAACCAATACTGCGAGTATTAGGGTATCTTCCTCCATTGTGACCGATTGAAATCCTAAATAATTAACTCCTTGTCCAAAAGATCTTAATAATAATAAATAGAAAACCCTTATAACAAAAAATATGAGCAAATATTTCATCAAGATTCGAAAATAAAATATAAAGTCTTCATTACTTCTCATTAAAAAAATTGCTATCATAAAAAGCAAATAAAAATACAAATCAGGATCAGAAAACAACGGTAATCCTAAAATTGGAGTTGAAACATTACTATTTGGATTTAATAACAGCATTAAAATATAAATAACAGTTAAAAAGATTATTCTTTTTTCAAGTAAATTACGAGAAATCTTTTTACGACTCCAATGATAGTGGAAAGCTATCATTGAGATCAAAAAGATCATGAATTGCATAAAAGAGAAATGTTTATGACCAAATCCTTGTAAAAATAAATTGTGAAAAACTTCAGTCATAGGATGTTGATTTTCAAAATTTGGATCTTGTGAAGCAAACACAAACACGAAACTAAAAACTATGAATATAATATGAGTTATAAGACTATATGTTGGTTTCTTTATTTCATTCATTTTTATATCGAAAAATACGGTTAATTCCTTTTTTATTTTTTTTCTGCTTTGGAGATTATATCATCAATTATCTTTAGACTATTATCCAAATTATATTTTTTGTAGAAATAGTCTTCATATTTAGACGTTTCTTGTTTTAATTGCGAATATAATTCTTCGTTTTCACTAATTTCTTCCAGGTAATTGGATAGATCAATCGGAGTCATAAAATGACCTATTCCTTTTTCCGCAATTAACTCATCAAAATAATAATATCCGAGCGGATGAATTGTTGCACAGGGAATACCTATTGAAAGTGCTTCGAAGAGAGAATTTGAATATGCCGTTAAGTGATAATTAGTCGTTTGGAAACAATCATAGATTGTCGTTTTATTATCAGATATAATTTTACACTTTAGTGAGAATTGATCATATAACTTTTGATAAATATTCAATGACTCAGGATCTCTGGGATGCAATTTTATTATTAATTTTATATTATTTGGTTTTATTGAAATATAACTCAAAAAATCTCTTAGATAATTAAATGCCTCATCATGAAATGCGTCTTGAGCAGTATACAATACACTGAATTCATTTTTTATATTTTCAGGAACAAACCTTTTCTTTTCAATATTGCTAGCTTGTAAATACCCTACTACGTGTAGTTGCTCATTATTCCAGAAATTATTTTTTAACAGTATTTTTTTCCAATATTCACCAAATAAGAATAAATAATTTGGAACAAGAATCTTATTATCATGTTTTAAGTTTTCATTATAAATATATGCAGGATGATTATGATCGATTATACCATGTTGATATTCGATAATAGGTATATGCATCTCTTTGGCAGCAGCAATTATACCAAGGTGTCCTTGCACGCTTGTTATAAAAATGATTTTGGGTTGTAATAATAAAAGTGTTTTCTTTGATTTACGGTATTCATTAAAAATGGAATATATTTTTAGAGATGAATATTTTGATTTAAGGAATTTTTTTAATAAGACTATGAGGTTATCATCTATAATTCCATCTTTATTTAATTTTTCGAAGAATTGAATTAAATCATTCAATTTATCTTTAATATCTTTTTTATTTTTAAATTTCCAATAGTAACTTAAATTATAAAAAGGATTTTTAATAAAATACTCTCCAAATTCAGAATAAGCCAAATTCTTATTATAATTCTTTTCACCATGATTATAATTAATAATTACCGAATCATATTTTTTTGACAAATTAATTAATATATCATTCCAAAACGGATCGATCCAGGAACCATTTTTATTGATTTTAAAATTTCTATTTGAAATAAATAACAGTTTATCCTTTTTATTATTATAAATATTATAATTATTAAAGAACTTTATATCGTAATAATAACTTTTTATAATAAATAATAGTAGTTTTTGAGATTTTTTTATAATTGAAACTGCATCAGTTTTAAAATTATAAAAAAGAAAAAAGTACAAAGAATTTTTAATTAGATACCATATTGGAAATCCTTGATACTTGATATTTAATAAATCAGTATAATTTTCAATTTGGGAAAGTTGATTCTGATATTTTAAGTAATCTTCATATCTCATTTGCAAATATATCTATTATAGCATTATTCAATCTATCAACACTATCTAATTTCATAAATTTATCAATATAATCTTTTCTTTTTAACAAAAAGGATTTGTAAAAGGAAGCTGAATTCATTAAGCGAATTTTTTCATTAAATTCATCATAGTTATAAACTTTTTCATCTAACTCATTATTAAAATGATCGGCAATTTTTAATAATTTTGAATTTATAATTATGATAGGAATTCCAGAGAGTATAGCTTCGAAAGAAGTTAACGAACCTATAGAGACCTGAATGTGTGCATAGCCTAACAGTTGCGTCATAGTTTGTTTTGTTTCAACGGAATAATTCTTTACTTTTTCTTTATTAAATAGACTTTCATACTTTTGTTCTGATTCACCAGGATGTATTTTAAATATAAAGTGATGATTTGGATTTTCAATAATCGCTTTTTGATAAATTACAAATATCTTTTCAATCTCTTCTTTCGTAAGAAAACCTGTTAGATCATTAGTGCAGATAAGTATATTCAAATTCTCTTTAGGTAAAGAATTCTTTATTCGATTTATAATATCTTTACTACCAGCTATTACTTCCTCATAATATGGATTTCCTACATATTTGATTTTATCATCAGCTTTTTTACCACTATAGTCTTTTTTAAAGTACTCTCCCCATAAAAACAAATAACTATCTTTAAATTCATTTCCATACAGGTTATTATATCTTCCAAGAGGTATGTTCAATAGTCTGTTAAAACAAATTCTATATAAAAAATTTTTTAAATTCGCCGTAAAATTATAATGTGGAGACTCTAGAAATGCTGATTGATAAACGATAAAAGGAATATTCTTTGAAAAAGCCCACTTATATATATCTCGATTTATCAGCAACATATCTGTTGTTACAATGATTATAGATGGTGAATACTCATTAAGGGTATGATAAACGTCTTTCCTGTAAAATTTATATAATTTAATAAATTTGATTATATTTTTAATTTTATATATTAAATTTGCTTTGTAAATAATATTAAAAAAAAAATCTTTATTAGGATTGTTTTGTATATGGATTTTATCAAATTGTTTTTGATCAACTTTGATATCTTCATTTCTCTGAACAAAATTCATAGGGAAATTAGTTAAAAAATAGTAATAGTTAAATTTTTCTATTTTATTAGCTGCAAGTCGAGTATAAATTGGATCAGATAAATAGTGAGCATCCGGAATAAAAAGTATTTTGTTTGATTTAAGATTATGTGCCATTTAAAGTCTATTTCTATTTAAAATTTGAAAGATAAAGTCTCGATTCAGATAAAAATAATAACTTATAAAACAGACAGCAACTAATGTTTTAACGAATAGACCAACTAGAGGATCCATACTTAATAAATAATTGAATAAAATTATGGTGAAAAACATTATGGAGCTTATAGGAATTATCCCTAGCCAGTTAAACGGGATAAAAAAACATCTTTTTTTTGTATAAAAGTATAATAAAATGAATAAAGAGAGCGACGAAATAATTGACGCAAATACAGCTCCGGCTAACCCGAATGATTTTATTAATAAAAAGTATGAAAGAAATGTAATTGCAGCTACTATCAAGCCGAAAATCATGTCTTGTTTCATTTTTTTACTTTGTTGAATGAACGCACCTAGAATTGAGCTTGAAACACTTGCTATAATTACTCCAATAATAATGGGAGGAATATAATAATACGCAATAAAATATTTACTATTTAGGAAATAATAAATAAATTCTTTTGAAAAAAGAGCTAACATAAAGCCTATATACAATAATAATAGAATGAACGAATTATTATAGCGATAAAGTACACTTTTTGTTTTTTCTTCAAAAGCTGTATTGTTAACCAGTTCAAAAAATATAGGATGATAGGCCATAGTAAAGGCACCTGCAATTATTGCAACCAACCCGCCAAGTCGTTTACTTAATGAATAAATCCCTAAGTCGTGGTATGAAAGATTTCCGGCAATAAAAACTCGATCGGCTTGTCCAAGAACCCATGCAGCAAATAATGTGGGCATAATCGGCAAACTGAACCTGAGTGATTCACTAAATATTTTGAAATTGAATTTTAGCCTTACATGCCTTATTGTGATGTATAAAAACATAGGAAGAAGTATTAATGCAGAATAAAATTTACCTTTAATAACTCCGAATGCACTTTCTTCATTTACTACTAAAAAATATACAATAAGCGATGTATTAATAACAATCTCGCAAACGGAGACTATTAAAAACTTGAGTGCCTCGCTTTTTAATCTATAATAATTTTTAGGAATTAAAAAAAAATTAAGAGAAAAAGTCATGAAAATAGTAAATACAAAGAAAGGATAAAAAGCTATCTCTGCAAAAAGAAGATTGATATAATTTTTAAATAAAAACACCAAAGCTAGCATCATGATTGAGATAGTGCTCATTGCAATAAATATAGTTCCTAAAAATTCCTCTTTTTCTTTTTCATTATATTCCCAGTACAATCTAATGATTGATCTTTCAAGGGCAAGTGAAAAAAAAACAGCAACAAGTGCCTGAACAGTAGCCATTGCATTCACAATCCCATAATCCTCAGGTAATAAATACTGAGTATATATAGGCAGCAATATAAATGCAACTAATTGTGGGAGTAGATTACCAATTGAGTATAAAAGGGTATTTTTAATAATTCTACTCAATTAAGCAGAATCACTATATTTTTGGGCATAAGTATTTCTAACAATAAAATACAAATAACCAACTAGCTTTATTGGAGATAGGATAAGAATAATAAGACTACTCATAAACACTTTACTAAATAAGCTCAGGAAAATATTGGAACATAGGAAAAGTTCTTCAATATTTTCCAATTTTAAGAATTGTTTTAGTAAATTTTTAATAATAAAAATTCTATACCTTGTTATTGGATATCTTTTTGAAACTAATATTGTTTCGAATTCATTGATGAATTTATATGACTGGTAGATCGTCTCAACTTTGTTTACAAAGATATTTTGGTCAGCCCATACTTTCAAGGAGGGTTCAACATGTCTAATGGCCAAATATTTATTTATATGACCAACCTTATTTGAAAATAATAAATATTTCATGTGGAAATAGTGATCCCAATAATGATATGGCGTAACAGGAATATTTTTTACTTTAAAGAACTCTGTCCGATACATCGCTGATGCTTGTGACCACCCATAATTTCCTTTTCCACCTATTAGGTGAAATTCCAGATACTTATATGGTTCGTAAACCCCGGTTTCTATTTCCTCTCTTTTTAATTCAGAAAAATTTCCATCAATCCCTTGAAATCTTTCTTTAGCAAATACAAACGAGGCTGAAGGATGTTTATCTAAAAACTTAACGTATTCTTCTATAGCCATTGTATCAAAAATGTCACCAGCACCTGTGATTAGAAAATACTCAGTTTCTACTAAATCAATCCACTTTTTGAAAACAAATGGAACACCTATATTAATATCATTTTTAATTAAACTAATTCTTTCATCATTGTAAGATTCAACAATCCTTTTAACCTCAAGTGAAATTTCATAATCATCCGGAGAATTATCATCCACAACTATTGCCTTGAATTCTTTATAGGACGAATTCAGCAATGATTCGATAGATGGTGTTATTAATTTTGGTTCTTTATAAGTTCCAAAAACAACTGTTATTTTGGTATTATCCATTTATACTCTGTCCGTAAAAAAAATATAAACGTTCTTTAGTTCATTAAATATTTTTGTGTCTCTTGTCATAATCATAGATATTTGCGGTTTTTCAATGGAATAATTTGTAAACAAATTATTTAATAAATTTCGATCTTCATTGAAGTTTGGCAAATTTATCTTGATAAAAGTAATATTGGCTATTTTACAAACTACATCGAGAATTTTTATTACAAATTCCTCGTACCCGAAAAATTCATATATTATTAAAGTATCTTTATTTATCACACCATTAACGTAAGCATAAATATTTTTTTCATGCTGGTAGTAATAAAGAAGATTTTCTTCACCAGGTGAGTAAACTGTACCATAACCAGAACTTATTTTACCATCGTTTCTAATTACATATTCATTACTAAGTTTCACTCTAAATTCATCAATCCTTGCAAGGTCGGAATGGATTGCTTTTTGAACGCGTCCCGAAGGAATAAAGTATGTATTAGATTTTCTCAAAGCATCTATTTTTGTGTGGGCCAATAAACCTTTTTCGTTTAATACCCAACCTAATTTTGTATAAAAACCATGTAAATTTGTCCACAAGAAACCCGCATCATAACCATCGTTAAAATATTTTTCTTGCACATAATTTAACAAACTGCTACACAACCCCTTACCTCTAGCCATTGGTTCCGTATAAACTGAACCAACAAAGAATAATCGATAAACTTTACTTTTGTTTTTGAATAGTACAGGTTTAACTGCTGTGAAGGCTTTAATTTTATTATCAATTTCTAATACATAAAGATTTTCCAAATTATTTGTATCATATAAAATTGGAAATCTTTTAGTTATATGAAGTTTATTCCCTTTTGATATAATAAATTCATAATTGAGTTTATCAACAATGTTAGTCAATTCAGATAATGATATATTTCTAATCTTCATGTATAAACACAGTAAATAAACTAAATGGAATTTACCCACCAACCAGATGGCAAAGCAATAAAATTGGTGTAAAATTCATTAACTCCTTTCAATTCTATTTTTGAATTAAAAATAGAATAATTATTGTTAGGTAAATGGATACCAGAAGCATAGTAGTTTTTTTCTCTAAAAAATGAAATGGCTTCTAATTTATTCTCCGCTAAGCAACCGTATACCCAATAATTTGGTCTTGACCCATTAATTAAATTTAATGGCGAAATATTTTTAATTTCTTTTAATTTTTCGTTCCAATCTGTTGCGTTTTCACTCTGCTTATCCAAAAGAGAATCAATAGAATTCACTTGCTGTAATCCAATATATGCACTTGCTTCGTTAAATGTAGCTCCAAATCCGGGCAGCACAATATCACATTTTTTTGAAATTTCTCCGTTTTCATCTCTAAATTTTTTGCGGTTAACCCCTAGGTCTCTTATTAACAATGCTCTTTCATACAGTTCTTTCCTACAAAAAGACAACCCACCACCATCAATAGTATTAGGTAATCTCACAGTCTGAAAAGAAAAAACTGTTATATCAGCTCCAAGATTTCCCATTTTCTTATCAGAAAATTCAGAACCAAATGCTTCAATAGCATCATCAACTACATATAAACCGTTTTGTCGTGCAATTTGGTTTATTTCTTCTATATAACCTAAATAACCGCAATGATGATTATGAAAAATTGCTTTAGTTTGTTTTGTTATTTTCCTCCTAACATCATCCGGATCCAAAGTTCCGGTAGATGGATCAATATCAGTCCAAATTATCTCTAAATTTTGAGTCACAAAAGGTTGATTTGACGCTAAACAACTCATGGGAGAAGCAATAACTTGGTCCCCCGGTTTAAGTCCTAAAGTAACAATCGCGACTAACATAGCAGAATTGTAAGAATTTAAAGCAATAAAAAAATCATTCCCAATAAAGGCGGAAATCGCCTTTTCAAATTCTTTACCCCAGAAACCATAAGATAATTTGCCGGAATAAAGAATAGCATCTAACTCTGGTAAATGCTCCGGCATAAAAATTTTATATAAAGGAATCAACTTCTACCAACCACTTTTTATAATACTAACTATTCTATCTCTAACTTCTTCCGTCACCCACCAACCAGACGGTATGTGGAGTAAATGAGGATAAAACTTATCTAAATTCGGTAATTCACTTTGGGAGTCGGAAAAAAAAGAATGGTTATCATTTCTTTTGTGTAATTCTGATGCCATTATACCGTTTTCTGCTAATTTTCTGATTAGGTCATCCCTTCGTTCCACTTTAACCGTATATAACCAATAAGATGGTTCACTTTCAGGATAATAATTTAGTAATTCAATTCCACGAACATTTTGTAAAGATTTATCAAAGAATCTGCCATTATCTATATATTTCTTAACTACTGCGTCTATGTGTTTTAACTGGCAAAGTCCAACTGCAGCATTCACATTATTCATGTGATACTTATAACCTTGCAATTTGATATCGTTTTCCATTCGCGACATTTTTTTATCAATTCCAAACCATCTTATCAGTTTAGCCTTTTCATAATTCTCTTCGTTATCAAATGCTAACATTCCACCGTCAACCGTAGTCAAGTGCTTAATAGCTTGGAATGAGAAACAGACATAAGGAAAGTGATTTCCAAGCATTTTGCCCCCAAATACAGCACCTAGTGCATGAGCAGCATCTTCAATAATTGGGATATTGTATTTTTGACTTATTCTATTAAATCCAGTAATGTTAATAGGAATACCTGCATAATCAACAGGTAAAATTGCTTTTGTGTTTTCAGAGATTTTTTTCTCAGCACTTTGGGGGTCCATACTTCCAGTATTATAGTCAATATCTGCCCATACTATTTTAGCACCGGTCATTTTGATTGCAACGTTTGTGGGCTCAGCAGTTAAGGGAGTACTTATAACTTCATCACCAACACCAACCCCTGCTAATAATAATGATATATGCAGAGCTGCAGTACCGGAATTTAAAGATATAACTAATGGATTATCAACATATTTACTAAAACCTGCCTCAAAATTATCTACTACATTACCTTGTGATATATAGCCGGAATATAATACATCTTCCAATAATGGTAGTAATTCTTCTCTAGGGGGAAGAAACGATTTGACTAAAGGTACTGAAATCATATTTTAGAGAACTCCCCCTCTTCAACACTTACTTTGTTCATTTCATTATCTGATCTATTAATTAATTTCCTTATTAAATCATCATTATTCAAAACTTCTTGATCAGAGGAATATTCTATAGTTAAATCTTTAAGATTCTCTTTATTCCACCATGGATTTACCTTAAAATAATCACCCATATCTTTAGTCCTTTGCAATTCTTCCTCAGTAATTAATATTTCGTGTAATTTTTCACCTGGATATTTCCCAATGATTTTATAATTAAACTCCATTCCTTCATCTTCAGATAGAATTCTTGCAATATCAAAAATTTTTGATGATGGAGCTTTTTTAACAAATGTTTCGCCACCTTCAGTATTTTCAGTTGCAAAAATAACAAGATCGATTGCATCACCCAGGGTTAGTAGAAATCGAGTCATTCCAATATCCGTAATAGATAGAATCTGTTTCATTGTCAATTGCCTTCTAAAAAAAGGGATTACTGATCCTCTGGATCTCAGAACATTACCATATCTTACACAGCAAAGCTTAGTCCCCTTATTAATTGGGGAGTGATTTGCGCTAATAATCAGTCGCTCTTGAATCGCTTTAGTCATACCCATGACATTTACAGGTTTAACAGCTTTATCTGTACTAACTGTAATAACCTTTTTTACTTGTTGTTTTAAAGCAGCAGTAATAATATTATTCACACCTAATATATTAGTTTTTACCCCTTCCATTGGGGCATATTCAAGGGTTGGTACCTGTTTTAAAGCCGCTGCTTGATAAACAATATCAACTCCTTCCATGGCTTCTTCAACCCTCAGACTATCTCTAATATCTCCTACAAAAAATTTTAGTCTCTGGTCATCTTCATAATGTATTCGCATATCATATTGTTTTTTTTCATCACGACTTAATATTCTGATTTCTTTCACTTCTTTATTCAATAGACGATTTGTAATAAAATTACCAAACGACCCTGTACCCCCTGTAACCAAAATAATATTATCTTTAAAGCTCATTTTAATCCTTACTTAATAATGAATAAATATAAGAAGTATAATACTGACCATTCTTAAAAATATGTTCCTTAAGTGCGCCCTCAATTTTAAATTTATTTATTTTTAATAAATCAATTTTTTGAGTATCATATTCGTAAACTTCAACAAATATTTTGTTTAAATTCAATGTTTTAAAACCATAGTTGATTAGTAATTTTGTCGCTTCGTCAGCCCAGCCATTTTTATCGATATAAAGAGTTTCAATACCGATATATAACGAGAACTGACAATTTCTGTTGATCCAATTGATATAATTTAGTCCACATACTCCTAACAGGTCATCACTATTTTTTTTTCGAATTCCAAAAAATACTTCATCGGCATCTTTTTGTGAAACCTTTTTTAACCATTTTTTTTGTTCGTAGGAATTAATTTCTTTAACTTCTCTAAAATATTTTCGTAATTTTGGGTTGTTTCTCCAAGTCAGAATCAAATTCAAGTCACTTGATTTTATATGGGATAAAAAAACAGTATTACCATTGATCATAGTTATAATATTTCTAATTTTTCTAAGAAAATACTTTAATAATAGCTAACTTAATTGTCTGATAATTTTTGCTGGATTACCTGCTGCCAAAACTTTTGGTGGAATGTTTCTGGTTACAACACTTCCAGCACCAATAACGCTACTTTCCCCTACTTCAACACCAGGTAACACAATAACATTAGCACCAAGCCAGCATCCCTTTTTAAGCACTACATCATTAACTGTTGACCCTTGATCTATAATATGAATTTTTGGATCATCAAATTTATGATTTGTTGTGTAAATATGTACTCCAGAACCAAGGAGGACATCATCCTCGATTATTATTTCTCCACCAACATCTACTGTTTCAGCGAATAACATAGTTGTTGGTCTTATAACCACTCTTTTGCCAAGTGATATTTTGGAACAAGCAATTGCATAAGCTCCCGGTCTGAATTCAGCACCCTCACCAAAATGTTTAAATTTCTTTTGACAAAGACTTCGCCCCATTTTTTTAAAGTACAATTTATAATGACTAATTGGAATATCAGGACCAATTCTATCTGCATTTTGCCAAAATTTTATACGTTCAAAAATCACCATATAGTATAACCTCCATCAACTACAAGATTATGCCCAGTTACATAACTCGAGGCATCTGAAGCTAAATAAATTATTGCTCCATTGACCTCATTTCTCAAAGCTTTTCTACCTAATGGAACCTTAGTCCCATATTTTTCAATAAAAGTTTCATTCTCCGACTCATAATAAATGCCTCCAGGTGTAATGGTGTTAACCCTCACATTATATCTTCCATAATATGCCGCTAGATACCGTGTTAATGCATTCAGACCTCCTTTTGCTGCATTATAAACACCATGTGAGTAAATTTGCTTTATGTCAGGAGAATCTTTAGTATAAACTTCGTGAAGATTTGATCCTTCATAAATTCTCTGATCATTGCCTACAAGCCCATATATCGATGAAATATTAATTATAGAACCATATTTCTGATTAACCATCTCATTAATAAATGTTTGTATTGTTAAAAATGGAATAGTTAAGTTCCCAAGCAGACCTATCTCCCACCCTTCGAGTGACACTTTATCAAAAGGAAGATAGAAATCATTCCCTTTAGCAGTTGTAGAGTTAATTAAAATATCTACTTTTGATTCTTTATTGATTATTTTTTCTTTTAAACTATCCAGTTCCCCTTTATTCGATGCATTAAGCGATTCAATAAAAAAACTGCTGGGATATTTTTGTAATAATACATTGATTTCATCACTCAGATTACTTTTAATATCTATAGAATAAACCGTAGCATTAAATTTGAGTAAAGCACCACAAAATTCAACACCTAGATAACCATTTCCGCCAAAAACAATTGCAACCTTACCAGTTAAGTCAAACATATTTCCACTCCTTTATTATTACTTATTATACTGTATGCAACTAATTTGTCGACTTCTAATCCTTCGGAAAAAGTACATCCAGTATCATTACAATCTCTAAGAAAGTCCATGAGTTGAGATTTATATTGTAAATTATAATCCTCTTTCTGATTATATATTACTTGGGACTGTTTCATTTCGTAAGATGTATATTCAATTTGTGTTTTAATGAAATCATATTCCAGATATCCTTTTTCAAAATATATATAACCTTTTCGCTTAATTTGAGGGCTTAATAAATCAATATGGATACTAATTCTAGTGCATAATTCTGCCTCAAGCAAAATATCTGCTGTGTCATCAACATCAATTTCTAATTCACTAACTTTACTAAGTTTTGCAAATATTCTCTTAAAATTACCAAAGAAATACTGCGACAAATCAATTTCGTGAGACAATGTTCGAATAGCCCCTCCACCTAAATTCTTATTTGCCACATAACTTTTACGATAATCTTCATAAGGATGCCAGAATGGCAAATAGTACCCGACCATTAAACATGCGGAGAGAGGTTTTCCATAAACTGAACTAAGTACTATTTTTTTTATTTCTTTAAATAACCCATGAAAACGTAAATTAAATCCAACCATACCGTGTGTATTTTTGATAATTTCTAGAAGATTATTGTTTAACGAATTAAAGTCTATATCACCAAAAAAAGGTTTTTCAACTAAGACCTTCAAATTTAATTTACTGAAAATTTTGAAGTAGTGTAAGTGAAGACTTGTTGGATTGCTTATAATTACATGAGTGGGGTTCCAACCTATAGCATCATTAATATCTGTGAAAATTTTTATTTTTTCTAAAACGGTTAAGTCTTGTGTTAAATTACCACTGTTAGATCTAAGTGCACCAATATTGTATTCACCAATTTCTAAAAGACAATTTAGATGCCTCAATCCAATTGAACCTAAGCCAACTATCAATATTCTATTCACTTTTAACACTATAATTATTTTGCGATTCCCAATTTACTTTAAATGCATCGCGACAATTTTTATTTATTTCTACTACTTCCTGATGTTCATCCAAAAAAGAGATTATGTCGCTAATGCCTTTTTTATATGTGTCAAGTCCGAAATAATCAAATATCGCTTTGAAAAAAACATAATCTTCCTGATAATCAAGAGTTAATCTATAATTTGGTCTCTTTAGATCTTCAGGTATTGTTAAATCTACTACATTAAATAAACCAGTATCGGTAAAGTATTTTCCCCATACTTCTGTTGAATTACTTGATTTTATTTCACAAACTTTACTGAGAGCCTTAATATTTATTCCATATGAAAAAAGACCGTGAGGTAAATCCAAACAACGTATTAAATCAGCCTGTGATTTTTTATACTCTTTAATAATTTCACTAACGTATTCGACTGAAACTAATGGGCAATCTGCTGTAACATTTACTATATAATCTAAATTAAATCTATAAGCTGCTTCCAATAATCTCTGAAGAACATCATCTTCACTCCCCCTAAAACAATTAACTTCTTCTTCCATAGCTATTTTTTCTAAGAGATCATCTTGAGGATTTATTGAAGTACAAATTACAATACTTGCTAACTCATTTGATAGTTTTAATCTATCAATCATCCATCGCATTATTTCTCTGTCAAAAATTTTTAAAATTAATTTATTTGGAAGACGTGTTGATTTTAATCTTGCTGTAATTAAAAAACCAATTTTCATATTATTCTCTGTTTAAATGACTACTACTTAGTATAGAATTGGCTTCTATATTCGTCCTAAACCTAGAACCAATTTTTCCTAACGCGTCTAGTTGAGATAAATCGGTTTCTTGGCTACTTCTCTTAAATATTAAATTATTGAGACTAAGACATTCGTTTTCAGTAACATCCTTCGAAATAAATGGCGCTTTTTTCATTGGACCGTAGGTGGAGTACTTTTTCTCTCCAGCATTCAGTCCTAACAACCCATCTCCATTTAGTTTTTCTAAAATTCTCAACTTATCAGAAATTTCATTAAACATCTCAATAGTGATTGCAGCCTGCCAATCACAACGTTCTATTCCGAATTTATGTGTTACATGCTTCTCTATATAATTCATTCCAAGACTAGCTTCCAATAGGGTAATCAAAACATTATTTTCTTCATTCCATGCAGTATGGTCAGCAAAACCATATTCGAATTCAGGAAACATTTGCATTATTCTTTTTACTTTTCTTAAATTTATATTTGCATACTCTGTAGGATAATTTTGAAATCCGAACATTAAAACTATATTATTAGATTGCAATATTTCAATCGCATTTTCAATCTCATAGAGGGTGGAGCCACCGATTCCCAAAACGATTTTTTGAGTTTTACTTATATTATTTTTAATATGTTCTAATAAATGAATATCATTAAGACAAGTCGAATGAACTTCTATTAGACATGGATTATATTTCATTCCAAAATCTACAGATTTTTTATCATTGAATAATAGCATCAATTCTTTTTCATGATTGATTGTGAATTCCAATAAAAATTCCCACTGCTCCTCTTTTAGCATCCATTTATTTAAAGTAGTGAATAATGAATAATTTCTATCTATATATTCATTTATGTCAAGCAAGAGATGAAATTTAATAATGTCTGGTCTGGCATCTCTTAGAATCTTTTCCAATAGATCCTTTATAAACTCAAAATCTCCTTCGTGATGCCAGGCAGTTTCAGCAATAAGTTTAATTTTATTTTTCATAACCTTTTAATTTTATTTTGAAAACTATTTTGTTAACTGAACACGACTCGTCACTTATTCTCATTCCTGGTTTATGAGCCTCACCCGGGTAAAAAATACAAAAATCCTTTTCTTTGAGAACAATAGAGTCTTCATTTCCATCCCCAATATATAATTCGTAGTCATTCTCCACATCATATTCTTTATATGTTCTGAGGTTTTTAGTAGGGGCAAAAACAATCCTCTCTTCGCCAGAAATAATAAAGTGAAAATCAATGCATTCGATATGATTTTCAAAAATATTATCAATATTTTTCTCAGTGTAATAATTATTTATTAGAATTTTAATATATTCTTCAATAACTATACCATTGCTTGCTATACAGGAGAAATCTACTTTTTGGAGGAAATCGGTTATTTCCTTAAAATAATAATTATAACGAGAAATGTTTTTAATATTATCAAAAATCATAAAAATACCTTATAATATCTATTTTGACCATTCCATGATACATTTATTCTCTCCAGTAACAATGGAACTAATCCGATTAAATTTTACTCCAGGTAATAATTTTTCAGTAAAAGCCTGATCTGATTTACACGAGGATTCAGCAAAATGAATTAATTTTTCATCTTCGAGAATTTCAACAAATGGACATCTAAAAAATTGAATTTTTAAATATGTTTTTGTAGACTCTATAACTTCACAATACGAACTTATTAAAGAGTGTTGAAGATAATGCTCTCTAAACCTATCAAAACGTTGTTGTGAAGCTGGTTTAGTGCCAATAAATACTTCTTCGTAATAAGTAATTAAATAGTTAGCAGCAGCAAAATCAGCGATTTCTATTGCTTTTTGAACTGGTAGGTTCGAGTCTATAGCTCTAAGATAGCTTAAAGTAGAGAGCAAATTATTTTTTTTTCTATATATACTGCGTCTCGAAATTTTTTCATCTCACTTCTTTTTAATTATTTTTATATATAAAAAAGCTATTAAGTCTAATGTACAGGGACATTTAAACGCCAAACTCCGTCCCTCTTCACCACAATTTCTTTATTTGCAAACTTATCAACCGTCGACCAAAATTCATCCTCGCTTATATCAGTAAAACGAAGAAAATCATTTAGCATCTTTTTGTCTAACTTGTATTCTTATTCATTTACAAATTTTAATGCTTCTACTCTTGTCATTCTATCTTCTCTAATAAATAAAGATGAGTAATCAGTAGATATCCAATGTCTGAATTTAACAAACTTCATCCAAGTGTGTACTAAATATCCAATCGTATCGATTTGGTCATATTGATTTATAATTCCTTCGCGTATCTACTCGCCCATATCGTCTTAAGATTTAAATCATCTTGATTTAGCGAATTCATAATTCCCTTGACTACTCCAAGGCATATAATAACTTAAATATACTTGGTTGAGTTTTTCTTTAGCGATAACCTCCTTTGAGGGATAAATTGCAGTTAAACTTTTTTTAGTATCTCGTTGTCAAACCACTCTTCGCAAGGTACATGTTTTACAACGACGGTGAGTCTGTGTTAACAGCTCCGCCCCCCTCAAATTTGTATTTTCTCCATAGATCATTAAAGATTTACCTAGTTTTATTGCCAATTGCAAATGATATGCATAAATAGCAAGATCAAAGTATTATGTAGGACACCCCAGTTTAAATAAATCTTTAAGAAACATTTTTTTTAAATTTGTGAATTAAGTGACATTACATAAGCACTCACTCCGAAAGCTGTCAGCAAATTAGACCAATTTTTTCTTCCTGTTTCAGTCCATGAAAAAGTATCAAAGGATACAATTATACGGTTCATTTTGAGTTTTTCTTTGAAAATATATGCTTGACAATTACAATCTTTGCCACCACTTGCAGTTATAATACAATCATAATAATTTCCATTACTTCCACAATAAGTATTAGCAAGTTCCTCGAGTTCAAACCACCTCTTCGTCCAGTCTATAATATGTTTTTTTTGGTGGTTTTTACATGGGGCACATTTTCCATCTTCATAAAAGAAAATATTTGCTCTTGTATTGGTCATAATACAATTTTTGCAATACTTTAATTGAGACACTTAAGTTGTTATTAAAATATATAAATTGGCAATTAATCTAATTTATTCGTATTCAAATCTCAATTTCCATTCACCGTTTTCTTTTTTCCAGATGTGAGGAAGTCTCCAGCTATCAATTACTTCCCAAAAATGTTCGTCAGAAATAGACAAATAATCTAAAAAGTCTCTAAAATATTTTTTAGGAAATTCGCCTTCATACTTTCTTACTAATGCAACACCTTCTTCTCTAGTTAGGTGACCATCTCTAATTTCGTGTGCAGCATCTTCCATTGCTCTACCAAGCCCTAATTTAATATATCTCATATAATAGTGCATCCCATCCATTTTATCATCTATGCTGGCATACTTTGAATATGTACCTTCAGTGCGCACTGGATTAGCTTTGAAACCCATATTTTCAGCGACGTAGTAATAATTTTCTTGAGGAATCCATTTTTTATAATATGAAAAAAAATGCTTTCCAATAATACCTATCTTTTTCATGTCTTCAATTTTTGGTGGTTCATAAAAAGTTAGGTCAGATTCATCAAAATCATTCTCTGATAAATAATCTTTATTTTTCAAGCCATATTCTAGTAATTCCCTGAATGTCACTCCCTTAAAAAAGTGATCAACAAATTCCTCAACTGGTTTAAAGGGTTTATCAAAATATTTCGGATCACCGGCATATTCAGCCTCTCCATTTTCACCATAAAATATAAGACTAACTCCATGTTTAACTGCCATGTGAAAAGGAAATGAGATTTGACCAAGAACAAAAACATGAAAAGCATCGCCCAATTCTTCAAAACATAATCTTGCAAGTTTGCGTTGAAATCTCCCGTTAGGAGTACATAAAATATTTTGAAATCCAGATTTAATAAACGCTTGAAGATTTTGAAATCCAATATCAGTATATTCTAATGGGCTCCAAGTAACTGTGAGCGGGTGCATTCCATATTTATATTTTAATTGATGCGCTACATACCCTGAATCCTTACCCCCACTGCTTGGCACAATAACATCGAAAGAGCCATCATTTTTTCTATATTTATCTAGTAAATTAATCAATTCAGCTTCTCTTTTATTCCAATCGATTGTCTCTTTATATTGGTTGTTTTTACAACCACTGCATACACCATCATTATCAAAAATAATTCTGGGTCTTTGATTACTATACCCACATAATTTACATAATTTGACTTCTTCGGGTAAATGAAATAATTGCTTTTCTAAATTGCCTCGTTTAAACATTTACTAATCTCCTATTAAATTATTATTTTCTAAAAAATTCTGTAAAAATTTAAGTCCAACTGTTCCACTTTTTTCAGGGTGAAATTGAGTTGCTATTACATTTTTGTGCATAACAGCAGAACAAAATGTTAAATTATCGTAATAAGTTTTTGCTATTGAAATGGATTCTAATTCTGGTTTAACAAAAAATGAATGTACAAAATAATAATAATTCTTTGCCGATAATCCTTGCATGAAAGAAGAGGCTGAGTTTCTATTATTGTTGAATAGGACTCTATTCCAACCAATATGTGGGATTTTTTCAGAACTTGTATGCTCTCTTAATGATAAGACTTCACCATCAAATACACCTAATCCTTTATTTAAACCGAATTCAAAACTTTCAGAAAACAAAAGTTGAAATCCAAGGCAAATGCCTAAAAATGGTTTTCGGCTTTGAATAAAATCATGAATAGGAACTATCAAATCAAGTCGATCAAGACTATTCATTGCTTCTTTAAAAGCACCTACACCAGGTAATATAGCTACATCAGCATTTATTAAGTCTTTCCAATCGCTGGAAATAATAACTTCAACTGGAAATAATTGAAGAGCATTTTGTACACTATAGAGATTGCTCATTTTATAATCAATAATTATTATTTTTTTTTTCAATTTCATATTCTACAATTAATATTTTTGTTTATTAAATAGTTTTTTATTTCTATCAAACTAGTCGAGTTAATTTGTTGATTTTCTTTACCACTCTTCAAAAAATCAATATTGCCTTCTTCATTGTAATTATTTAATATTATATTATTATTTTTTATATAATTGTAATGCAAGATAGAAGAAATGGCGACAGCATCAGCTTTGCCTGTTAAAATGACGTCATAGATATGATGAATATTTCCAGCACCACCATGAGCGATAACAGGAACCCCAACTGCCTCTGAAACTTTTTTTACTAACTGCAAATCAAAACCTTGCCCAGTTCCCTCTTTGTCTACTGATGTAATTACAATCTCTCCTGCACCTAACTCTTCAATTCTTTTTGCCCACTTAACAACTTCTATTCCTGTATAATCTCTTCCATTATCAGTAAAAGCTAGATAGTCGCCCCCAGGCTGTTTAATTGCTTCTATAGCAACTACAATTGTTGAAGAACCAAAATATTTTGAGGCAGTTTGGATTATCTCTGGACTTTTTATAGCTGCAGTATTTATTGAAATTTTGTCAGCTCCGGCATTAAGTACTTTTTGCATATCTTCGATTGTACGCAAACCACCGCCAACTGTTAGTGGAATAAATATTTCTTTTGCTATCTTTTTTATTAGACCATCAAGATGATTTCTCCCATAGAGACTTGCTACCGTATCTTGATAAAATAACTCGTCAGCTCCATTTTCATAATAAAATTTCCCCATTTCATCGGGCTTACCAAGAACCCTTAATCCTTCTAAATGAACTCCTTTAACTACATTAGGACCTTTTATATCTAGTCTTGCAATAATTCTAATGTTTTTTGACATATATAAACCCATGCTCCTTAAACTACAATAATTTGCTTAAAGCCTTTTTATATTCGGCCATCTCTCCAATATCGATCCATGAGTTTTCACTTATTGGGTAAACGCCTATTCTTCTCCCATGCTCTTGCATAACCTCTATTAAATGCGTTATATGAAAAAATTCATCTTTTGGAATAAATTTTAATACATCTGGATTTATTATATACATGCCAGTATTAACAAGAAAATCGTACTCCGGTTTTTCTTTTATGATTAATAACTGACCGCCATTTTCAATTTCACAAATTCCATAAGGAATGCTATAATGTTTTAATGAAGCGACAATAGTTATATCGTTTTTTTGCTCTTTGTGATGCTTTAATAAATCTGCATAGTCAGCTTCAATAATAATGTCACAGTTTGTTAATATTATCTCTTTATTAAAAGCACCTTCCAGTTGTTTTAAAGAGCCCACAGTACCAAGCGGTTTTTCTTCATATAAAAAATTTATTTTATATTCCGGTTGAATATCCTCAAAATATGATTTTATAATTTTTGCTTTATGGTTTACTGAAATATAAAATTCATTTACTTGGTAATCTACAAATTTATCAATTATTATTTCTAATATAGCTTTATCACCAATTGGTATTAAAGGTTTTGGAAGAATTTTTGTAAAAGGGTCTAAACGGGTGCCTTTACCACCAGCCATAATTACAACTTCTGCATCTAATGGTTCTTTTGTTTTTATAAGAATCTTGCCATCAAATAGCTTATCCCAAATAAGGAACTCTATAATTTCCTTTTCTTTATTTACGACAGGTACATAATTTATTTCTCTTCTTATAATTTCTTCTTTTACATCAGCTAAAATATATCGTGTATTTACAAAAAAGGTACCTTTGTAACATATATTGTGAACATTTTCATTTAATGCGCCATCATTCAGAATCCATCTTCTTATATCACCATCAGTTAATGAGCCTACTAAAACATTATTATCAGTTACAACAAATAGTATTTTTTCGGCAATTACATCAAGCTGCTTCATTGCATCTTTTACAGTTGCAGACTTATCTATCAAAATATTTGTAAATTGTTTAATCATATTAATTCTGTTTTACTAAGCCACACCATGTACCGCAAAATAATTTCTTCGTAATACTTACTGCGAACATTGAGTGACCATATGTCAATTTTTATTTTAAGTTATAAAATTCATTATTAATAATATTGTAGTATTCTATATTTAACAATTTTCTTTTTATTCGTTTAGCAGTATTTCCATTACCAAAGATGTTAGCACTGGGTGACAAATAATTTTTCGATTTATTTTCAATAGCTTTTTTAATAGCGTTAGTAATTGATTTTTCATTTGGTTCACATTGAATAACAGAATTTGGAAATATTCTGCCTTTTTGTCTATCACCGATATTTATAGTTGGCTTTTTGAAAAAAGGCATTTCAATAATTCCACTTGATGAATTCCCAATCATCATTTCCGCATATTTCAAAGTGGATAAATACCGTAACTGACCTAATGAATTAAAGGATTTTACTCTATCTTTATTTTTATTCACAAATTCATCAATAAGTTTAATTATAACCCTACCTTCATTATCTGAATTCGGTTTTGTAATTATAATTTTATAATCACTAAACTTTTCTAAAGCATTTAGTAACTCGGTAGTCTGCTTTTCTGCTGATTTATTTTCAAGTGTTACAGGATGAAACGTAACAATGAAAAAAGGTTTATCAAGATTAAAAGAAAGTGATTTTTCTAATTCACTTTTGGATAAAAGTTTTATTTTCTTAATATTATCAATACCAAGCGCGCCAACATTAAAAACCGTTTTTGGATTTTCACCCAACTGAATAATTCTTTTTTTATAAATTTCTGTTGATGCAAAATGAATGTTAGCCATTTTCGTTATTGAGTGGCGGAAAGCATCGTCATAAGCGCCTGCCGTAACTTCACCACCATGAATATGAGCAATTGGAATATTTTGTACTAACGCTGCACTAGCTAAAGCAAAAAGTTCGAATCTATCTCCTAATCCAACTAATAGATCAGGTTTTAATCTATCCAAAGCTTCTGAATAAGAAATCATTCCAAGACCCATTGCCTTTGAAACGCCAATCGCGGAATCAGATGAAAGTAAAATTTCTACTTTTTCAATTGCACTAAAGCCATCTAGCTCGATTTCTCTATAAGTTAATCCAAATTCTGGAGAAAGATGCATTCCTGAAATAATAAGCTGTAATTCAATAGATTTTTCAATCTTAAGTTCATCTATAAGAGGTTTTAGCAGGCCGTATTCGGCTCTTGTTCCGGTAAAAATGCAAATTTTTCTTTTTTTCAAAAAATATATCCGATTGTAAAAGACAAAAGCAATGACACAAAGTTCCTTAAAGTTATTCACTAAGTTTCACTAAGTATTCACCATAGTGGGACTTTGTGTTTCCTTTGTGTAACTTAGTGTAATTTATTTTTTAAAGTACTAATCGTTTAATGCCATTTTTTAATGATTTTGTATAGAAATTTAATAATAAACCAAGCTTACATCCAGATAATTTCATATATGTTAATACTTGGGCTATATGAACATCGTTTAAGGCATCTACTACTTTTAGTTCAATAATCACTTTATTTTCAACTAACAAGTCTATTCTATAACCACAATCTAATTTTATTTCTTCGTAAATTAAAGGCAATGGTTTTTCTTTTCAACTTTCAAGCCGACTTTTATTAATTCGTAAGCTAAACATTCCTTATAAGCACTTTCTAATAATCCAGGACCTAAAGCAGTATGCACTTTGAATGCACAGTCAAGAATTATTTTACTTATTTCGTTTTCTGTCATAAATATTTAGTAAAGCGAAAAGATGTTACACGAAGTTATTCCAAGTTGTCCTCAAAGTTTCACTTAGATTTAAAACATTGTTATACTTAGTGTTTACTTTGTGATAATTCGCGAAACTGAAAAAGTCGCACTAAGTTTATATTTCAATCAAATCATCAATTTCAAAATCTTTGTTGGACGTTTTTCCGATTATTTCATCCCATCTCATGGGGGAAATACCATTACCGGGTCGTTTAATGCCAATACTATCCTCTGTAAATAATTCCTCTTTTTCGATCTTTTTTATTGCAACTAAACTTTTTCTAGCAATTTGCTTGTTTTTTAACTCAGATTTGGATGGTTTTTTAATTCCATTGCCTAATGCTTTTTCAATATTTCTGATTGATTCAACCATTTGTTTTAGTTCATTAGGTTCAAGAGAAGCTTTATGATCAGGACCATCCATATTCCTATCTAAAGTGAAATGCTTTTCAATTACTTCGGCACCAAGAGCAACTGCTGCTATTGGAACCTCAATCCCTTTTGTATGATCAGAATATCCAACTTTTACATTAAAAGCATTCTTGATAGTTAACATTGCTTTTAGATTTACATCTTCATATGGAGTTGGATATTCAGTATTACACTGTAAAACCGTTATCTTTTCTCTATTTGTTCCATTATCAACCAGAGCATCTATTGCATCTTCAATTTCACCAAGGTCACTCATTCCGGTAGAAAGAATTACATTTTTATTTAGCTTTCCTATCTTTTTTAAATAAGGCAAGTTTATTATTTCACCAGAAGGAATTTTAAATATTTCCATGCCTAAATCGTTTAATAAATCAATACTATCCAAATCAAATGGTGAAGAAAGGAATTGAATTTCTTTTTTTAGACAATAATCTATTAATTTATGATGATCTTCTAAACTTAGTTCTAACTTCTTAATCATCTCATATTGAGATTCATTTGAACTGGTAGCTTGTTTTTGGTACTCTGCTTTTTCAGCTTTTTTAGAAACTAAACTATCAGCTTTGAAGGATTGAAATTTTACTGCATCAGCACCAGAACTTTTTGCAGCATCAATAAGTTTATAAGCAGTTTCAAGTGAACCATTGTGGTTAACACCTGCTTCAGCAATTATGTATGTTTTATTAGTATTCATTTATTGTAGGTTATTAAATTTATACAGAAGCAACAAATTGGGCAGGAACACCGCGATAAATTCCTTTTTCATTAATATTTTTTTGTACTGAACTGCCAGCAGAAATTATAGAAAAATCAGTAATTGATATTTGCTGGATAACATTTGCTCCTGTTCCAATTAAAACATTATCACCAATATTAACTTCGCCAGATAAAGTAACTCCGGGAGCAATATGAGTAAAAGAACCAATTTTACAATCATGGTCAATCGAGGAATTTGTGTTAATTATGGAAAATTTTCCTATTTCTGAACCGCTATTAATTACAACACCATCCATTACAATTGTACCGTCACCAATTTTAACTTCTTCATTTACAATACTATTTGGAGAAATAATTAAGGGGAATTTGAATCCAATGTTACTTGCAAAGTTAAATATTTTTTTTCTAATTTCTGCAGATTTAATTTGACCTAAACCAACAGCTGCATTTGTAATACCCTTATTAAATAATTCTTTTAAAACTTCATCTTGCCCTAAATATTCAATTCCAAGTATGCTGTTTTTTTTCTCTAATTCTGTAAATCCAATTATTTCAAAAGTATTAAGCTTTTTTAAAATTGAAATCACTACTTTAGCATGCCCACCACCACCAATTATTACTATTTTATCCAAAACTTAAACTCCTAATTAAATTGAGGATAAGGATAAGAATAAGGTTAAGGCTGAGAGAATTATTTTTCAAGTGATTTTAATATTCTATTAAGTTCATGAATGAGTTCATTATAGTTTGAAACCAGTTGTTCTACTTTATTATTTTCAAAATAGCCAACTTCTAGCCCATAAATTAAATGACTTTGAGTTTCAAATGCTGAGACATGAGAATAAAGGTAAAAGTTACTTTTATCTTTATTAGTATTCCTTCCAAAACCTTCAGCCATATTTGCGGATATGCTATTTGCCGCTCGTCTTAATTGAGAGGTTAAACCGTAATCCTCAGATCTTGGTAATGAACTCGAAAAATTAAAAACTTGAACTGAAAATTCCATTGCTTTTTGCCACTCAGACATTTCTCTAAAACTTTTATACATTTCTAAACCTTAGTCTAAATCTCAACCTTACTTTCTAAAGCTACTTGGTATATTAACAATTCTATCTTCGAGCCATTCAGAATTATCAAGATTACCGGTTTGGAAGTTTTTATACATTTCCAATTTATTCATTAAGCGCCAAGCGGGTCTTGTCATAACGCCGTTTGTATTTGTAAAGTCCAGAAATTCATCACGCTCTATTACATCATTAAGTAATATTGTGTTTAGCCAATAGTTGGAGAGGCTATTCTTGGGTTCGCTTTGGAATTTTAAGGTTGAGGCAAAGGTTGAGAAAAAATCTTTATATAACTTTGCTGTTTCTCTTTTATTAAAAATTATATCATCGATATATTCCATTTGAGCGACACCTAAGGCAGCATTCAGATTTGTTAATCTGAAATTATAGGCTACAACATCATGAACATATTCCCATTTATGAGGGACTTTACCGGTAGTAGTTATATGAAGAGCTTTTTTAGCAATTTCTTCATCATCAGTTACTAACATTCCACCGCCACCAGTGGTTATAGTCTTATTTCCATTGAAACTAAAAATTCCTACTTTGCCAAAAGTACCGGTATGTTTTTCTTTATAAAATGAACCTAGTGATTCAGCAGAATCTTCAACAACAGGAATATTGTATTTATTTCCAATCACTACAATTTCATCAATTTTACAGGGGAAACCGAAAGTGTGCATAGGAACAATAGCTGAAATCGGTTTATTTGTTGATTTGTTTATTTGTTTATGAGAAAAAGGATCGTATTTTGTGTTTTTTGACAACCAATCCTCTAGTTTTTCTGGAGACATACCCATGGTATCAAGATCAACGTCCACAAAAACGGGATATGCACCGGTATGTGCTATAGCATTGGCTGTAGCTACAAATGTAAGAGGTTGAGTTATGACTTCATCACCTCTATTTACGCCGACCAATTGCATTCCAATTTGAAGAGCAGCTGTTCCATTTACAACACAAACGGCATATTTTGCGCCGGTATAAGCAGCAAGAACTTTTTGAAAAGAATCGACATATTCACCAACGCTAGAAACAAAGGTTGATGTGATACAAAAGTTCACATATCTAGTTTCGTTTCCTAAAAAGACAGGGGCATGTAGTGGAATAAAATCTTGATTTGGATAAAGTGATTTTATAAAATCGACTATTTGTTGATGATTATTTATTATTTGTACTTTTTGGGGGATCATTTTATTTTATTTTATTAAATTATTTGATTCTGTTATTAATAACTAAAAACAGCGCTAAATTTTGTAAGGGAAATATAGCTAAGAAATTTTTTTACAAAAAGTGTAAATAAATTATACGTTATAAATATCCGGTTTGAAGGCATTAATATTTCTCTGAATCCATTCAATTGTTTCCAGTAATCCACTTTTAAGATCGTAATCAGGCTGCCAGTTTGTAAATTTCATAATTTTAGAATTATTACAAAATAGTCTTTCAACTTCACTTTTTTCCGGTCTAACTCTTCTAAAATCAGTATTTATTTCAACAGGATTTCCTATCAATTCACTAATTAATTCAACAAGAGCACCAATAGTAATCTCGTGATGCATACCGATATTTGTTATTTCACCATAAAGCTTATCAGATTGAGAAATCTCGTAAAAACCTTTGCAAGTATCCTTAACAAAAGTTAGATCTCTAGTTGGAGAAAGATTACCCAATTCCAAATTAGTTTTTCCAGATAAAATTTGAGAAATTACTGTCGGAATAATAGCTCTTGCCGACTGGCGAGGACCATAAGTATTAAAAGGACGAACGATTTTTACAGGAAGACCAAAAGACCTAAAATAACTAATAGCCATTTGATCTGCACCAATCTTAGAAGCAGAATAAGGTGACTGACCAACCATAGGATGATGTTCATCAATAGGAACATATTGAGCGGTTCCATAAGTTTCACTTGTAGAAGTAACTAAAACTTGATCTGTTTTTAATTCTCTAGTAGCTTGCAAAACATTATACGTACCTGTTATGTTTGTTTCAATATAGGCTTTTGGAGAAATGTAAGAATATGGAATACCAATTAATGCAGCCAAGTGAAAAACAGTATCGCAACCTTTAACGGCATTATGAACAGAATCATAATCTCTTATATCACCGCTTATAACTTCAATATCATTTTTAATTTCAGAATTTTCTAACCAACCCCAATTATTTTTGGAGTTGTATCTGGTGAAAGCCTTTACTTGATAACCTTTTTTAACTAATAATTCAGTAAGATTGGAGCCTATAAATCCGGCAGAGCCGGTTACTAACATTTTATTCATAATTTAATTCTCTTGATTCTTTTTTGTAAAACTTATTGAGATCTAATTTACTATTATTTTTTATATTTTTTTGATTATACGTTTAGTGTTTTCGCATTTGGCAATGCATACAAAGTTAGATGGGCAGTTTTTTCTTGCTGCTTTTAACACAGCTCCGCCATGTTAGTCACATTCTTTGTGAATATTTGGGAGTATTATTAAGACTAAATCTAAAAAGATAAGCTGTAAAGTTAGGAATTAATTCTTAATATTCAATTTGTTTGTTTGTTATTTTTTTATACAAAAGTCATTGAGGAATTGTGCTTAGTTAAATTGATATATGGATTAGTCACTATTAATAGATGTATTTGTCCCGCAGGGCGGGATTAAGCAAAAGGCGCTTAATTTATTTGTCCCGCAAACGGGATGTCTCCCACGGGAGATAGATCGCAAAAGGCGCTCCATTTAATTTATGTGATAGACTAGTTTTTAGCTTCAGACCAAAGGCATGTCGGAATGACAAAATGGGTTATTTTTTCTGCATTGTACTTTGCATCCATTTTTTAGATTCCGAATAGAGACATGACGGAATGACAAAATGACAAAATGGATTATTTCGTTCCACGAACTTGATATTAATTATTGCCTTTTTTCTATATTCGATATTCTACATTCTAACTTCTGACTACTAACTACTAATTTTATAGTTTGAATACGTTTTCGGATTTCTCACTTATCATATTTCTCAAATCAACAATAAGCTTTGCATGTTCTTTCACAAAATTGACATCAATATTTTTATGGTTTGTTGTTAGGACTACACAATTTGCGTTTGCAAGCGTTTCTGAAGTAAGTTCAACTGAAGTGAATTTTCTACATTCGTTTGTTTTTACTTCAGAAATATATGGATCGTGATAGCTTACCTCTCCCCCTTTATGAGCTGTGATATCCATAATTTCGAGTGCGGGGGATTCGCGTTCGTCGTTAATATCGGGTTTATAGGCAACACCAAGGAAAAGTATTTTGCTTCCGTTTATTGCTTTTTTCTGACTGTTTAGGGCGGTTGCAATTTTTATATACATATAGTGAGGCATACGCATATTTATATGTCCGGCTGCATGAATCATGCTGAGATCGAAATCGTATTTTTTAGCAATATGCTCTAGGTAGAACGGGTCGAGCGGGATACAGTGACCACCGATACCGGGTCCGGGATAGAAAGCTTGGAAGCCAAAGGGTTTAGTTTTAGCTGCGTCGATTACTTCCCATAAATTAATATCCATTTTACCGCTAAGGAGAGCGAGTTCATTAATAAGGCTTATATTTACCAGGCGATAAGTATTCTCGAGAATCTTAACCATTTCCGCAACTCGCGGTGAACTGACTTTATGGATACTATCGATAGCGATTAAGTATAAGGCTTCGCCTATTTCGAGTCCGTCTTGCGTCATAGCGCCCAGCACTTTTGGTGTGTTGCGGGTATGGAAATCTTTATTACCGGGATCAACACGTTCAGGAGAATATGCCAGCCAGAAATCGGTGCCTTCGGCAAAGGCAGTGACATCAGTGATCAGTGACGGGTTTAGAGGATTTTGTTTGGAATATTCTTTAATTAGGGGGAGCATAAAATCTTCTGTTGTAGTCGGATAAGTGGTAGATTCAAGGCTAATGAAAGTACCGGGTTTCATGTTTAGTCCAATTTCCTTACAAGCACTTTCGATGTAAGACATATCGGGTTTACGGAACTTATCCAGTGGTGTCGGTACGGCGATTATAAGTGCGTCGCATTCTTTCATTCTGGATGCATCTGTTGTAGCTTCCAGTTTGAGTTTATCGACGGTTACTTCGCGAAGTACAGCATCTCTGATATCGCCAATATAGTTGCTTCCTTTATTGACTTTATCGACTTTGTCTTTGTTTTTCTCGAATCCGAGTACTTTGACTCCGGCTTCGGCGAAATTAACGGCTAGAGGGAGACCGACGTATCCCAGGCCGATGATGCCGACGGTGAGGGAGTGGTCGGAGATTTTTTGTAATAGTTGGGTTTTGTGATCAATGTTTGTCATAGAGTTTGATTTTGATTTTGGTTTATGTGTTTATGCGTTTATTTGTTGAGTTGTCCCGCAAACGGGATTAAGCAAAAGGCGCTTAATTTATTTGTTTAATTGATAGTTTCTTAGTGAATTTATTTTGTTTGATAATTCTTGTAGTTTTTCTTTCAAATCATTTAGTGATTCTTCTTTTATAAATCCTAGATCGTTTGATATGTATAAATGACTTAATACTTCTATCAGACTACTATAAGCTAAATTTGAAAAATGTGCTTGGTCTTTAAGTGATTTTCTTGATGTTCCTTCAGCTAAGTTTGATGCTATAGATATAGCTGCTCTTCTTATTTGACTTACTAATCCAAATTTTTCTTCTTCAGGAAATGATTTAGTGATTATATACAATTCACTAATAATTTTTCTTGAGTCTTGCCATACTTCTAGTTTTTCGAAGCTGTATTTGTACATAATATATTGTTTATGCGTTTATTTGTTTAATTGTTGATTTGTTTAGTTGTTTGCTGGACACTGAAAGCTGTTAAGCTGACAGCTGTTGAAGACTTTTTTGCCATACTATAAGGTCTCTAAATGTTTTTATTTTATTCATATTTGTTAGCATTCAGTGGTCAGCGTTCAGCTTTCAGTTTTAAGTGATAAGTGAATTTTATTAGTTCAATTATTAATTCCTAATTCATAATTTCTAATTGCTTTTTCAAGCTTTTTGCCAAACTAATAGATCTTGGTATTCTTTGGATTTTTGCATTTTTTATTTTAGTTGTAATAGATTTGTTTGAAGGTCGAATATCGAATGTTGAATTCTTCAAACAAGATGTTGGTTCTTTATATTAATTTGTTGTTTGCTGGACGCCAACTACAGTTGGTAAACTGGACGCTGTTAAGCTGACAGCTGTTAATATTTTTTCTTTTTAGTTCCAAATCATGTCACTTCAATCAGCTTTCCATCACCTGTCCGCCGTTATTTTGGCGGATTCCATCTTTCAATTAATCCACATCCTTCAATTCAATTTGCAAAAATAATCTCTTGCCCATTTTTATTAACAAAATTTCCAAATCCAGTTTCATCTTCTTCATAAAGAATATGGGGTTCAATTCTGCTGTCTATTTGGCTAGCTAATTTGTTAAGAGTTATTAGTAAGGATAAGTAATCTATATTTTCATTTAGTTTATCTACAAAAAAAGCTATATCAAAATCACTATCTTCTCTCGGATTACCGTATATATAAGAACCAAATAAAACAGCTTTATTAAAAGCCAAATAATTTTGAGCTCTTTTTGAAAACTCAGCCGCTTTTTTTAAAACTTCTGTTTTATCCATTTGAGTAATTCCTTTGTTTCGTCTAATATTTTTTTTAAGCGAATTTTGGTTAATGATTTTGAGATTTTCTCTCTATATTCCGGGTATCTCGTTTCAATATTCAATGGATTAAGTGTATAAAGGATATTTTCTTCGTCTTCAGTTAATTCCTTAAATAGTCCAGTTATCTCAGCTAAATATACTAAATTATGAGTTCTTGGAGGCAGTTCATTTTTTGTCATTTGATAATATGCTTTTAATATTTTTTCAACAGACTGCTGTAAAAAATATCCAGAATAGAGATATTTGTTTTTAGAAAGTAAAATTTCGGCAGTTTCTAAATCCTCCTCAGAAATTTCAAGCCAATATTTAATCTTGTGATCAACCATTTTTAATATCTAATCTCTTTTCTATACCCGCATGGAAAGTTAACAATTCTATCTTCTGGTTAATAAGAATTAATAAAATTACCGGATTTACTTAACTTTAATAATTAGTAATAATTTATTAGCTAAAGAAGAAAGATCAGGATTGAATGACAGTATAGCTATAAGTTTGCTTTGTTTTTGAATTTTTAAAATATGCAGCTCCGCCATGTAAGTCACATGACTTTTAGATTTTTGCTAGTATAATTTAGACAAAGTCAAAAAAAGATAAGCTATAAAGTTAAGTATAAATATTTAATTTTCAAGTTGTATTAGTAAAAAAATCTTATTAATGACAAGCGTGTGATGACTATTTCATAAGTAAGCCCTACTTCGTAGGCAAGCTATTCACTATTCACTCTTTACTCATTACTATGTACTACTTTAAAGACCATAGTATATTTTTAAGAACTTCCCTTACAAGTTCGATATCAAACGTAAATTGCATCACTTAATATTCTTTTTTTTAAGAATTCGTTCATTCTATCTCTATATCTTACAACATCTATTTCAGAATTTAATATTGTTTGGAGATAATTTTTAACTGCAACCAGTTTAAATAAATCGGGGTTGTTAAGTTCTACTACAAAATCGATATCACTAGTTGGATTTTCGTCTCCTCTGGCGTAGCTTCCGAAAAGTCCGATTTTTTCAACACCAAACCTATCTTTCAATTCTTGTTTATGGTCTGCTACTATTTTTATGATTATTTCTTTTTTCATAATTTATAATAGGATGTTGATAGTCCGCCGCGGCGGATTGTTTAGTTCACGTGGGATAGACGTGGTTGTTTATGCGTTTATTTGTCCCGCAGGGCGGGATGTCTCCCACGGGAGATAGATCGCAAACTGCGCTCAATCCCGCAAACGGGATTTCGCAGAAAACGCTCAATTTATGCGTTGATTTGTTTAGTTGTTTGCTGGACACTGAAAGCTGTTAAGCTGACAGCTGTTGAAGACTTTTTTGCCATACTACAAGGTCTCTAAATGTTTTTATTTTATTCATATTTATTAGCATTCAGCGTTAAGTGGTCAGAATTTTGATTTAAAAACTGGACGCCAACTACAGTTGGTATACTGAACGCTGTCAAACTGACAACTGTTGATATTTTTTCTTTTTAGTTCCAAATCATGTCACTTCAATCAGCTTTCCATCTTTCCAGTGTTCAGTAGTGATTAGTGACCAGTGATTATTGACTAATGACCAGTGAATAAAATTAGGAATAATGGAATAAAAAAAGGAATAAAGCAATATTGAAATAATTACTCTTTACTATGTACCTACTTCGTAGGCGGGCTCATTACTGCATACTGCCTTTTAGAAACAGCTCCGCCATGTTAGTCACATTTTGTGTGATTATATGGGTTTATTATTTGGACTAAATCTAAAAAAGATAAGCCGTAAAGTTATATAAAAATATTTAATTTTCAATATGTTTATTTGTTTATTTTCGTGTTGATAGACGTGTTTGTCCCGCAAACGGGATTTCTCCCACAGGAGATGGATCGCAAACTACGCTCAATCCCGCGTAAGGGATTAAGCAAAGAGCGCTTAATTTAGTTTATGTGATAGATGAGTTTTTAGATCCCGAACTCCCACGGGAGTTAAACTCAGAAGCATGTCGGAATGACGAAATTGGTTATTTGTTCTGCATTGTACTTGATGACGAGTTTTTAGATTCCGACCAAAGGCATGTCGGGATGACAGTACTTGTTATTTGGCCTTTATTGTAGTACTTGGCAACTAGTTTTTAGATTCCGAACTCCCATGGGAGTTAAATCTCCCACGGGAGATAGACTCAACGGCATGTCGGAATCACAAAATGGGTTTATGGATAAAAATTGTGCATCCTACTTTGTAGGCGGGCCTACTTCGTAGGCGGGCCTACTACTTAGGTAGACCTACTTCGTAGGTAAACCTACTGCGTAGGTAAACCCAACAGGCTGGCGGAAAGGTTTGTTTATTTATTCTTTAGAAATTCCTCAACAGTAATACCAGCTTTACGAATAAGTGCTCTTAACAACCCAGGTGCAAGTTCTTTATGATTTGGAACTGAAAGTGTCGGTTTAGTTACATGATAAAGTATCAAATGACTCCCGGTTTGATGGTCAACTAAATATCCAAATTTTTGGAATATTTTAACAGCATTTTTACCAGAAATATTGGATAGGATTCCCATTAAACAGTAACCTCACCGAGAAAAAAGGACTCGAATTCACTTTTATCCATTCTCGAATGCTTTTCTTCGACAGTAATCCAACCTTTAATTGCATCTTTGATATTTTCCAAGGCTTCATCAATAGTTTTGCCTTGACTCATGCAGCCATTTAGTTCAGGCACATCTACTACATAACCATTATATTCTCTATCAAACATTATTAATACTTTATATTTCATTCTATCTCCTATTCACAAAAAAATCAATTCAAATTTATTTTCACCGAGAATAATATATAAATAAAGGAAGAATAATTCATTACCAAATTGAATAGCGTTCAGTTTTACCTTAATAGAAGTGTTTATTTATCCACCAGAGACGGACGGGTTTGTTCATTGCACGTGTGATAGATGTGGTTGTTTATCTGTTTATTTGTTTATCTGTTTATTTGTTTATTTGTTTGTGCGTTTAGTTGTGAAGTCTATGTGTGATAGACGAGTTCTTAGATCCCGACCAAAATCATGTCGGGATGACGAAATTGGTTATTTGTTCTGCATTGTACTTGATGACGAGTTTTTAGATTCCGAACTCCCACGGGAGTTAAATCTCCCACGGGAGATAAACTCAACGGCATGTCGGGATGACGAAATGGGTTATTTTGTTCCACGAACTTGATGTTAATTATTGTGTTTTTTCTACATTCAACATTCGATATTCTACCTTATCGGACAACAGCGAGTGTAAAGTCCGGAGCATCTAATTTTTACAAATTAATTGGTACTAGCTTTTGAAAAGGAATAGGAAAGTGATTTTGACGATTTATATTCACAAACATAATTGCCATTCTTTGTGCAATCCAAACAAAGTAATATAGTTCTTCAACAGGTGGTTATTAATCAAACTTTGAGAGATTTGCAACATGGCTTTAATATCATTAATATGTTTTTGTGCTTTTCCTTCTCTATAGAACTCTAACTTTTTAATAATTACATATTCAATTGGTGCTATAGGAATAGTGTCGCCATAAAAATCTATTTTTAGTACATTTCCCAAGGCCCAGAGTTGAAAATCATTTTTCCCGGCAAAATAAATATCTGCTTTAAACCCGCTCTCGTGATGAATAATATTACAATGTCCTCTGCTTTCGCGCAATATTTCATTTTTTATTATGTCAATTGGAGGCAAATAAAATTCCTTCTCAGAGAAATAATCAAAAAATTTGTGAGAAAAATTAATAGGAATTGTAATAACAATATCAATATCATGGGTTATACGTGGTTCGCCATAAATAATAGAAGCAACTGAACCAGTAATCATATAAGGCACAGACAATTTGTTTAGTCTATCAGTAAATATTTTAAATAAACTATGTTCTTGCATGCAAAAATATCCTTTTCACTTCTTTATCTATTTTTGAATCACTCCATTCCGAATTAAATTGTTTAAGAGCCGCACGTTTCAATTCTTTCGCTGAATAATACAACTGCATAGACAGATCAAGTTTTTTCTGGGGAGAAAAACTTTTAAATCTATCGGTTATTATTTTAGTATTTTTTTTATTCATTGTTTTATTCAAACTTTGATTCAATTGACTAGTTAATAAAATTAGGAATAATGGAATAAACAAAGGAGATATGGAATAATGGAATAAACAAAGGAGATATGGAATATTGGAATAAAAAAAGGAATAATGGAATAAAGACAAAGGAATAAAAACTTGGAAAAATGATGGAATTTAAGTTAGAATTCTGATTCCCATGTTCCTTCTTTTTGTTTTTTCTGTAATGATTTTATTAGAGCTATTAATTCATTTTCTGTTTTGTAATGTAATTCATCTAATTTTTCAAAATCTTTTTCTGAAATTATTTTAATTTCTTTGAAAGCTATAATTCCAGATAATAATTCGCCGCATGATCCTAATGCTATATTTAAGAAATTTAGATATTCTTTTAAGTTTCTTCTACAGTAGCCTTCTGCTTTACCCCGTCAAATCCTATTAAATAAAATTTAACTGGACAGATAAGATTTGAGCATGTTATTTGGAATAATTTACTATTTGCTCTTACTTTTTGCTTGATCCGCCCAACAAGATGGCGGACAGGTCAAAAAGTAAGCAAAAAATTCCCGCAACAAATCTGCGGGACAGGCATGACCTACTACGTAGGCAAGCCTACTTCGTAGGTAAACCTACTGCGTAGGTAAACTGCAAAATAATTGCTAAAATTTATCTAAGACATGCTGTGGAAAATGAACTCGAAATTTCACTTTTATTTTATAATTAATTGTTGTGAAATTTCTCAAACCCGCCTGCGTCGGGCAGGCAGCATTTTCCGAAAGAACAATATCTAACGATAAATTTCTTATCCGCCCAAAAAGATGGCGGACAAGCGCAATTCTTTTAGGTCGTTTTTAAAGGCATTTTATTAATACTAACTACTGACTACTTTTTTGTGTATCCTCTGTTAATATTTTTTCTTTTTATTTCCAAATCATGTCACTTCAATCAGCTTTCCAGTGTTCCAACTTTCCATCTTTCCAAAATTCCAGTGTCCAGCAGTAAAGAGTGACCTACTACGTAGGCGGGCCTACTGCGTAGGTAAACCCAACAGGGGTGTCCCGTAAGCGGGAATGGCGGACGGGTGCGTTTAGTTGTGAAGTCTATTTGTGATAGACGAGTTTTTAGATTCCGAACTCCCACGGGAGTTAAATCTCCCGCGGGAGATAAATCTCCCACCGGAGATAAACTCAAGGGCATGTTGGAATGACAGATAGTTTTATTTTCTGTTAATTACTTTCTTTTGGGAAATCTTTAATTTTTTGGATACCTTTTTGAACTTTGAAATCACTTAATTTTTCAATGAGTTTGAAGAATTCATTTACTTTTTTAAGATAATCTGAATCTATTTTTTTATTCCAGATTGGAGTTGGTGCATCTTCTATATTTTTATATTTTGATATCATTTTCCAAGTTTCTCTTTTAGAAAAAGTATATCCAATTTATCTTTTTCACGATAGGTGTTTATTTTCATTTCGTAGAGACTTTCAGCAGTGGCAATAATGAATTCAATACCATCAATAATTTTATTTTCTTTAGAAATATTATCATAATTAAATGATTCGCCAATTTTGGAAATCACATCAATGTAATAATTATCGGGAGTACCATATCGAATAACTGAATAGTTGGAAAGTTCCGAAAAATTTATTTCATTTATATCATTATCATTATTTATGGTCAATAAAGCCTTTTGAAATTTAGACACGTTTTCATTTGTCATTTTAAGTACTATATCAATATCCTCAGTTGCTCTAAGAAATCCATGAAGTATTATTGCATAGCCGCCAATAATAACATATTCAACTTTATGTTTGTTGAGAAGAGATATTATTTTAGGAATTTTATCTAGCATTTTATTTGGTTATTTGCATGTGTGATAGATGCGTTTGTCCCGCAAGCGGGATTTCTCCCACGGGAGATAGATCGCAAAAGGCGCTCCATTTATGCGTTTAATTGTTTATGTGTTTAGTCTCGTGTTGATAGACGAGATTGTTTATTTGTTGATTTGTCCCGCAAACGGGATTAAGCAAAAGGCGCTTAAATTATGCGTTTATCCACCACAAGAGGTGGACAGGTTTGTTGAGTTGTGAAGTCTATGTTTGATAGACGAGTTTTTAGATTCCGACCAAAGGCATGTCGGAATGACGAAATGGGTTATTTTTTTCTGCATTATACTTAATGACGAGTTTTTAGATTCCGACTGGAAGCATGTCGGAATGACGAAATTAGTTACTTTGTTCTACATTGTGCTAGATGACTAGTTTTTTAGATCCCGACCAAAGACATGTCGGGATGACGAAATGGGTTTATGGATAAAAATTGTGCATCCTACTTCGTAGGCGGGCCTACTACTTAGGTAGACCTACTGCGTAGGTAAACTGTAAAATAATTGCTAAAATTTATCTACGACTTTTACCGGAAAATAAAACGATTTACTCTTACTTTTGTCTTGACATCCCGCAAAAAGACTGCGGGACAGGCGCCAGTAAGCAAAAAGTTCCGTCTAAAAATCAGACGGACAGGCAAGACCAGCCTCAGGCGGGCAAGCTGCAAATAAATTCCTAAAATTATGCTTCATTACGCTACAGAAAAATAACTCGCTTCGCTCAAACCAGCCTGCGGCGGGCAGGCAGATTTTTCTGTTTTACCCGTCTGCGCCGGGCAGGCGCTTCATTTCGCATAATTTCTTAACGGAATTTATTTGAGGTCGTCGTAAAAAATTAAAAACAAAGAATGTTTTTTAAAGATTTATTTTGTGATCCCGACCAAGGGCATGTCGGGATGACGGAATGGGTTGTTTATTCGACATAAGGAATGTGCAAATTTCATAATACTCATTACTCAATACTTTGTACTGCTTTTTAGACAGCTCCGCCATGTCACTCACATGAGTACTTAATTTGAATGAATTATTGATATAATTTGGTTCATAAATTTATGAATAATATTATAATATTGTAGGTGAAAATTGAGACGAGAGAAGGGGAAGGAATTAAGAATTATGAATTATGAATGGAGAATTATGAATTATGAATGGAGAGTTCTTTCGAATGGCGGGTGGACGGGTTAGAAATTGAAAGAAAAATGCAAAAAAAGCAAAGCAAAAAATACAAAGATTAGATTTGGATTGATTTTTTTAAAATTGAGATTGGGTTTTTAATTTATTTTGGCGTAGGTGCGGAATTTGTTTCGCCAGGGAACTTCGATGTATTTGTAGGTTAAGTATGAAAGGGCTATTACGATTAATACTTCACTTGAATCAATAATAAATGCCCATTTAGTAATAATAACATTCAGATGTTCTCCTTTTTGAAGTATTATTTCTGATGCAGTGAATCCGAATATTTTTTCAAATACGTTTTGGATCCCAACAACAATTATTGCGTGTACCATATAGATTGAATATGATAATCGGCCAATGAGCTGCAATGGCGGGGTTTTAAGGATTTTACTTACGATTCCCTTGTCCTGAGAGGCGAAGAGGTACAATGAGAATGTGAATAAAACAAAAGCGAATAATTCATTAGTAATTGATCGGTATGCATGAGAGACTACAAAAACAATTAGTGCTATACTCACTATTTCAATGATTGATGAAGTTATATTATTTTTAAAAATAAGTTGTTTATTTGAATAAAAGCTATAGAGCGCTACTCCGGCAAAGAAACCGGCTAAACATCTGATCATTCCATAATCGTATGTCCGGGTAAGAACGGCGTTAGGAGCGAGATAGCACAAGATTGAATAGCAAGAAACGGCAATAAATATGGGAAGAATAAATCTTCTTTTATTTTTTATGAGGAGTACATAAATAAAAAATACCATATAAGTATAAAACTCAACACTGATGCTCCAGCTTGGGAAATTCCAGCTTTCAAAAGAATAAAAACCAAGTGAATGAATTAGGAATAAGTTAGAAATAAAAGAACTGAGATTGCAAGTCTCCGTGGGGTTTGTCCCCCCTATTCCTGAATGATAGGCGTATAATTTAACTGCTATAAAAGGGAGCCAGATTAAGAGCATGAATAAATGCAGAGGAAATAATCTTCCGAATCGAAGGAGAAAATAGGACTTAAAATTAATTGTGAGTCCAATTTTGCTTTGATATGCGGTTGCCATAATGAAGCCGGAAAGGATAAAGAAATAGTCAACGAAAAGTGCGCCGTTGTAGATAAAGAGACTTGGTTCACCATACAGAAAATGGGAATGATGGATTACCACAATTATTGCTGCTAATCCCCTTGTTGCTTCGAGGGATTGGAATTTTGTGTTTTGGTTCATAATAAGTTAATCTTAATAACTTTCAGAAAATGAAAAATTAGGCTGCCTCAAAATGCAAAAAGAGATTGTTTCGGAGACTTAATATTCTCGCAATTACTTTGTTTTACTGATATTTATGCAAAATGATATTACTTCAACTACTTGCATTAATTGAAATTGTTTTATGAGACAACTTTCACAAGTATTATAAAGCCAATTTGGTGCCAATAAAAAGATTTATAAATTGATTTGAAAATTGTTTGAAATGAATATTTTTTACTTTGGTATGGAGGATTTTGAAAGTTATAAAAGCCAATATTTTTTCATAAAGGTAAAGTTTTTTTACTTTTAGATTTATGAATAGTTTAGTGACGTTTTTGGAAGATGGAACTGCTATGGGTGTTGGCTGGAAGGTTTAGGATGACAGGTGGGAAGGCAATTAAGAATTTGGAATTAAAAGCAAAGGCGGATGCTGAAATGAGTTCAGCATGACGATTTAAAGGCAAAGGCTTAGATTCTGACCTTCGTCAGAATGACG
>SWCB01009310.1_pt1 | contig 59096 bp, 44 predicted proteins | sample 4692901 | NCBI WGS metagenome assembly SWCB01 (sample SAMN10267276, study PRJNA491770) | bioreactor metagenome | isolation source: DHS bioreactor inoculated with subseafloor sediment | place: Japan: off Shimokita Peninsula | collected 2006-08 | reverse complement strand
TTACTGCTGGACGAATTTACCAAAGTCTGGGCGGGTTGGGCTGAGTTGCACAATGCGGTCATCCGTAACCAAGCGCATGGTTCGCCTGCCAATATTCTGGATTTATACGACGCCAGCCACATCCCCGAAACCGAAGGGCTCAACCCCATGCGGATCAAAATGGCAACTTCGGCCGGCCATGTTTCGGGCAAACCGCTCATAGCCTGCGAGGCTTCGACCTGGCTAGATGAGCATTTCCTGGCCAACTTGGGCGATGCCAAACAAAATTTCGACCGCTACCTGGCACATGGCGTCAATCATATTGTGTATCACGGAACGCCATATTCACCCCAAGGAGAAGAATGGCCGGGCTGGTTGTTTTATGCGGCCGTGCATTTCGCACCGACCAATTCCTGGTGGCCCGATATGAAAGCGCTGAACGACTATGTCACCAATTGCCAGTCGTTTATGCAGAAGTCCATCCCGAACAACGACATTTTGCTTTATTTCCCCATTTACGACACTTGGTCGCAGAAAGGGCGCAGCATGCTCGCGCACTTTGGAAAACCGCAGGAACCGCTAACCCAGGAGCTCAGTGAACTATTCCTTAGCAAGGGTTACCCGTTCGACTACATTTCGGATAAGCAAATCCAGAAACTAACGGCTCAAAACAAACTGATTAAAGCGCCGGGCGCTACTTATAAAACCATTGTTGTGCCGAAGTGCGAACACATGCCTTTGGCAACCATGGAGAAATTGCTTACGCTGGCTGAAGCCGGTGCGACGATCGTGTTTCAGGAACAGCTGCCGGTTGACGTTCCTGGGATGGGCGACTTAAAAAATCGTCAGCAAGCTTATGAGGGGCTGGTAAAATCCATGGAGTTTAATCCAGTGATGGATTTGTCGGTTTTTAGCACCGGAGATGGCAATTTTCTGCTGAGCGATGACATGGAGGCGATGCTGGAGATGGTGGATGTTTATCCTGAAGAACTCGCACAGCTTGGCTTGTGGTACAATCGGGTGAAACGCGTGGAAGGAACCTGCTATTTTATTACCAACTGGAGCGACAAGCCCGTCGACCAGTGGGTAACTTTACAGACTTCGGGAGAACATGCGGCTTGGTTTAACCCCATGAACCGGGCAAAAGGTAAAGCTAGTATTCAGAAAGGCGATAAAAATCAATCGCAGGTTTATTTGCAGCTAGCGCCAGGCGAAACCCTCATCCTGCAATGGTACCCCTACAAGGTTCAGCTGGAAGGTTATCCGATGGTGACTGCTGCTTCTGAAAAAATTGAATTGAATGGCGAGTGGACGGTAGCCTTTGAAAAGGGCGGACCAAGCTTGCCGGGTTCATACCAAACCACTACTTTGACCTCGTGGACCGAACAGTCAGATGAATTGAAGAAATTCTCGGGAACCGCCAGCTACCAAATTTCATTTGACAAACCACAAGCAGAAGCTTCCGCTTACTTGCTCGATTTGGGTGAAGTGCATGAGTCAGCCTCGGTTTATCTGAATGGAGAGAAACTGGGAACATTGGTTGGGCCAACGTATCAGATAAAATTCGAAACTAGCCTGTTGAAAGAAACCAACGAGTTGGAAGTGAAGGTGTCGAATCTGATGGCAAACCGCATCATAGACATGGATAAAAGCGGTGTCAATTACAAGAAATTTTACAACATCAACTTTGCCGCAAACAAGCGCGAGAACATTGGTCCGGATGGGGTGTTTACCGCTGCCCATTGGGAGCCGCTCCCCTCAGGATTGCTTGGCCCGGTAAGTTTAACACCCCTGAAACTCAAAAAACGGTAAGCATGAAGCAACAAACTTTTCTTTTATCGATCTTATCTGTTATTGTGCTGGCAAGTTGTCAAACAAAAAATGAGCCTGAAAAAATTGACCGGCATAGCGTGGTGACGCGCAATAATGTGTTAGTTGAAGGCTTCGACTCGCTGGCTTCACTTTCAGTCGGAAATGGTGAGTTCGCCTTTACTACTGACCTGACCGGGCTGCAAACCTTTTACACCGACTACGAAAATGGCGTACCGCTGGGCACGCAATCCAACTGGGGCTGGCATACCAACCCGAATACCGAAGGTTACGATCGCTCCGAAACGCTCAAGTATTTTGAAGTGGAAGGCCGGCAAGTACCATACCGTCATCAGCTTAAAGACGATCCTAGAGTGGAAGCGGCCTGTAACTACTTCCGCGAAAACCCACACCGCTTACATTTGGGGATGATTGGTTTGGTGCTGAGCAATTCCGAAGGTGAAACTGCCCGATTGGAAGATATTAAACAGGCGAAACATCATTTGGACATGTGGACGGGAAAAATCAGCAGCGAATTTGAATTCGACGGAAAGCCTGTGAGGGTGGAAGTTTTTTGCCACCAGGAACAAGATCAGATTTCAGCTAGAATTGAATCGCCCTTGATCGCTGAAGGAAAACTGGCTGTGCAATGGAAATTCCCGTTTGGAGTGGCCGAAAACACGCATGAAGGCTACGACTTTGATTCACCCGAAAAACACCAGTCGGTGTTAAGCGAACCGTCAGCCAATCAAGTGCTCATCAATCGCACGCTGGACGACGACCAATACGAAGTGGCCATAGCGTGGAAAGGTTCCGGTTCTGTTGCGAAAATTGACGAACATCAGTTTGTACTTCACCCCGGAGAGCAAGAAGTATTTGAATTCAATTGCTTGTTTGCACCGGAAGTTGGAGGAACAGCTTTGGCTGATTTCGAATCAACCAAGGCAACCAACCAAAAGGCTTGGCTAAATTATTGGAAAAACGGCGGCATCATTGATTTTTCGGAATGCACGGACCCTCGGGCACGAGAATTAGAACGGCGCACCATCCTTTCGCAATACCTGACCAAGATACAAAGTACCGGTTCGTTGCCTCCCGCCGAAACGGGATTGACCTACAACAGTTGGTACGGCAAATATCACCTGGAAATGCACTGGTGGCACATCGCCCATTTTCCACAATGGAACCGGGAGCATCTCATCGAAAAACAACTGGACTATTACAACGATTTATACGCACAGGCTTTGCAAACCGCACAAGACCAAGGATACGAAGGTGTCCGCTGGCAAAAAATGCTGGGGCCCGATGGCGAGAACAGCCCTTCATCGGTCGGTTCCTACCTGATTTGGCAGCAACCTCATATCATCTGGCTTGCCGAGCAAATGTATCAGGCTGAACCAACGGAAGAAACGTTGAACGAATACAAAGACCTGGTCTTCGCCACAGCCGATTTTATGGGCGACTTTCCGGTTTGGAACGAGGAAAAGCAGCAGTACGATCTGGCTCCGCCACTCATTCCGGCGCAGGAGCATTGGTCGCGCGAAACCACTACCAACCCACCATTTGAGCTGGCCTATTGGTACTGGGGACTGACAACCGCCCGGAAGTGGCAAGATCGTTTGCAACTGGAGCCGAATGATCAATGGGAGGATGTCCGGCTTAAACTGGCTGCTCCCGACCAGGCTGATGGGGTTTATCTCGGAATTGAAGGTGCGACCGAATCGTACACCAACATGGAATTGATGGAAGATCATCCAGTGGTTTTGGGTGCTTATGGCATCTTGCCGGCCTGGGACAAGCTGGATCCCGAGGTGATGCGCACAACCATGTATCGCATTGCCGAGCGTTGGGATTGGCCTTCGACCTGGGGATGGGATTACCCCATGGCCGCCATGTCGGCAGTCAGGCTGGGAGAGCCGGAACTGGCTTTGGAGTTTCTGCTGAAAGATGTTCAGAAAAACACCTACCTGCGCAACGGGCACAATTACCAGAGCGAACGCCTGCGGATATATTTACCGGGCAACGGTGGCCTGCTGACTACCATAGGCATGATGTGTGCCGGTTATGAAGGTTGCGAAACGGAAAACCCGGGATTCCCCAAAGATGGGAAGTGGAAGGTGAAATGGGAAAATATCAACCCGGTGTTTTAATTAGAGCTAAACAATTAGGCGCGTTTACCAATGCTTGTTGATAAAGAACCGGTTTCATGCGCCGCATCACGATGACAATTTGAAATCCGTGAAAAGAAAAGACAATAGATTATGAGCTACCCAAAACAACTACTGACAATCGCATTAATTTTGCTGGCTGGATTTATGTCCTGGGCTTCTCCCCAACAAAAGGAAATCCAATACCTTTCCGGAACGGATAACGAGAACACGGTTACCTGGGATTTTTATTGCACTTCGGGGCGAAACAGCGGCTTCTGGAGTACCATCGAAGTTCCTTCGCACTGGGAGCAGCAGGGTTTTGGCGAATACGACTATGGACGCGACTACCGGACCTATGGCAAAAAGTTTAAGTTTTCGGATGAAACGGGAATTTACAAACACCGGTTTGCCGTTCCGCAGGATTGGAAGGAAAGAACCATTTTTATTGTTTTTGAAGGGTCAATGACCGACACGGAAGTGAAGGTCAACGGCGAGTTGGCCGGTCCGGTTCACCAAGGATCGTTTTACCGGTTTCGGTATGATATTTCCGATAAACTGAAAGCCGGGCAGGAGAACGAACTGGAAGTGACGGTTCATAAAATGTCATCCAATCACTCCGTGAATCGTGCCGAGCGTTTTGCCGACTACTGGATATTTGGCGGAATATACCGCCCGGTTTATCTCGAAGCTGTGCCCGAAGAATTCATCGACCGTGTAGCCATTGATGCCAAAGCTGACGGCAGTTTTTCAATGGACGTGTTTCCGGTGAACCTGGAAAAGAAACAAACGATTCTGGCTGAAATCTTCGATGCGGCAGGAAGCCGCGTGCAGAGCTGCGAAACCAAAATCGGTGCAGGTGATTCGCTGGTCACCATGACTTGTCAAGTGGCTCAGGCCAAGCAATGGACACCCGAAACTCCCCACCTGTATTTGGTGAAAGTAAGCCTGAAAAACGGAAACAAAACCAGTTTCGAGCTCAGCGAGAAATTTGGTTTCCGAACCATTGAAATCCGAGAAAACGATGGTATTTATGTCAACGGCACGAAAGTGAAAATGAAAGGCGTTAACCGCCATGTATTTTGGCCCGAAACCGGGCGCAGTGTTAATGCAACCATCGATTTGAATGATGTTCGGCTGATCAAGGAAATGAACATGAACGCCGTGCGTTGCGCGCATTATCCTCCCGATGAGGCTTTTCTGAATTACTGCGATTCGCTCGGCTTGTTTGTGATGAACGAGCTGGCCGGCTGGCAAAATGCTTACGACACGGAATCGGGGAGCAAACTGGTTCGCGAACTGGTGATCCGCGATGTGAACCACCCGTCGGTTATCTTCTGGAGCAACGGAAACGAAGGCGGAACCAACAAGGAGCTGGATGACCATTACGCCATTTATGATCCATCGAATCGGCCGGTCATTCATGCGCACCATCGTCCGGGTAACGATTTTAATGGGGTTGATTGCAACCACTACGAAACCTATTACAGTTCAAAAAAGATATTGGAAGGCGACTTGATTTACATGCCCACCGAGTTTTTACATGCTCAGGATGATGGCGGCGGCGCTGCTGCCCTTGCTGACTATTGGGAATTGTTCTGGCATTCGGAACGGGCAGCCGGCGGTTTTTCGTGGGTGCTGGCCGACGAAGGTTTAGTGCGCACCGACCTGGATGGCACGATCGACGTGAACCGCGTGAATGCGCCTGACGGACTGGTTGGCCCACACCGTGAAAAAGAAGGCAGCTTTTATGCCATGCGTGAAATTTACAGTCCGGTAAAAATTGCACTGGACAAACTGCCAGCCGGATTTGATGGCCGTGTTCCGGTAGAAAACCGGCACCATTTTACCAACCTGAAAGACATTCGTTTTCATTGGCAGTTGGTGAATTTCAGCTTGCCTGAAGAGCGGGGTGTCTATCAAAAGGTGATGCTGGAAGGGCAAGCTGAAAGCCCGGATGTTCCCCCGGTTCAAAAAGGAGAATTAAAACTGGAATTGCCGGAAGATTACCAACAATATGATGCCCTGTTGTTACGTGCTTTTGCTCCTTCGGGCGACGAGATTTATTGCTGGAGCTGGAAAACCGATGGCAACACCAATGCTGTGGTGCAGCTGGTTGAAAAGGAACTGAGAGAAGCTGAAAAGGAACGGTTGAAAAAGCTGAAGGCCCAGGGGATTGAGGAGGATAACATCCTGCCCATAGAGCAGCAGGCCGGCGACGACAAGCTGAGTTCGAAAGTGGAAGTGACTGAAAAAGACAGCTTGCTGACCATGAAAGCCTCTGGTATTGCGGTGACTTTTAATACGAACAGCGGGCTTTTGGTGTCGGTTCAAAACGATTTTGGCCTGCCCATTCCGTTTAATAACGGGCCGGTGCTGGTGAGCGGCGATACGGAATTGATTAGTGTTTCACATGAGGAAACGGTCCATGCCCATGTTGTAAAAATGACCTATTTGGGTGATTTGAAAGAAGTGAACTGGACGATGTACAACAGTGGCTGGCTGCAAATGGACTACGAATACCAGGTGGATGGTGGGCAGTACTTTACGGGTCTTAGTTTCGACTTTCCCGAGTCGGACGTGATTGGCGCCAAGTGGCTGGGCCGCGGGCCCACGCACGTGTGGAAAAACCGGCTACAGGGAGCTACGCTGGATGTCTATCAACGAATGTATAATAATACTTTGCCAGGAGATAATTCCTGGAAGTACCCACAGTTTAAAGGGTATTATGCCGATGTATCCTGGATGGAATTCAACACCGTGCATGGTAAGTTTACCATGGTTGCGCAGGAAGACGACCTGTTTGTCCGCCTGTTCGATTTCCATGGTATCTCCGGGCCCAAAAACTACCCGGCCTTGCCAACCGGGAACATTTCCTTTCTGGATGGCATTCCCCCGGTCGGAACAAAACTGGCGATGGGCATCAGCAACGACACGAAAAGCCTTGGCCCGGCTGGCGAGCTAAACGTGATGGAAAAACCCGTAAAACGAACCTTGTATTTTTATTTCGGACTACGAAACTAGCAGATAATGCGAAAACTTTTTGTAACCATACTGTTTACTGCAATCGTTTGGGGTGTTGGCGCGCAACTGATCGATCCTGCCCGTTGGTGGCAGGGGAAAGAGCGCGAACTCAGGTATAAGCCCGATGGCGAAGAGTTTGTCATTCATAACGGCGACAAACGCTTCACCCGGGCCATTTATGGAACCAACACCGGCTTCCGTTTCGAAACGAGTGATTTCCCCGAATTTGGGCTGTACATGCCCTATTTGGGCGGAAGTATGTACATGGCTATTTCCACACCTACGGAAAATCGCTGGGTAAAAGATCTGGAGTCAATCGAATCCCGCTTCAAATCGGGACAGCGTACCTATATCTTGAAAGACAAGAACTTATTGGGAGATGGCACGCTGTCTGTTGATGCTGTTGCCTTGTCCGACGGCGATGGTTTGGTGGCGCGTTATACCGCTGATCAACTGCCTGAAGGAACCAAAATACTATGGATTTACGGTGGGGCCAACAACAAACGGTATAGCCGCGAAGGCGACTTGGGGGCCGACCCGGAGGATAGTTTCTTCATTAAACCGGCCAATTGCCAGGGAAATGTTTTCGAAATAGCCAGCCATCAGGCAACCGTTTGGTATGGACATCGGTCCAAGCCGGTTTCCGATGATGAAGCCTATGAAAATCCCGAAAGCAGGAAGAAATCGCCCGACACTGCATCGGAGGTGTACGCCGATTCGAAAAGCGTTACCGCCACATTTCCCGTCGGTACGAACATTCGCGAAGCCGATGGCAACCAGATTGATGATCTGGAACAGTTGCTTCGGTCGGAGAAATCTTCCCGTCCGGTAATTATTGCCGAATACGAAATTGATGCGGAGCCGTTTTACTTCGAATTGCACAACCCGAAGAGCCGTGCGTCTTTTGCCTACAACGAACTGTCTGAGGTATTTAACAAGGGCGTGGCTTATCGTGAAAAGATTGCGTCGACGCTGAAATTGCATACGCCCGATCCGTACCTGAATACCTTGGGTGGAATTTTCTCCGGGGCTGAGGATGCGGTTTGGGAAGATCCCGGCTATTTGCACGGAGCCATTGGCTGGCGAATGCCGCTCACCGGCTGGCGCGCTGCCTACCTGGCTGACCTGCTTGGCCTGCACGACCGGGCACGAACGCATTTCGACGGCTACATCAACTCGCAGGTAACCGATGTGCCGGTTAGCTTGCCGCACCTACAGGATGAAGAGCTGAATCGGGCGCGTGCCGCGAAAAAGTGGGGCACGCCGATGTACAGCAATGGCTATATCTGCCGGAGCCCCAACCGGACGGATATCATGCACCATTACGATATGAACCTGGTTTTTTTCGACGAACTGTTGTGGCACCTGAACTGGACCGGCGACATGGATTATGCCCGCGAAATCTTTCCGGCCTTGAAGCGGCACCTCTCCTGGGAGAAGAATACCTTTGACCCCGACAACGATGGCCTTTACGATGGCTATTGCAGTATTTGGGCTTCGGATGCCCTTCAGTACAATGGCGGAAAGGCAACTCATTCTTCAGCTTATAACTACCGGGCCAACAAAATGGCAGCAGAAATTGCAAAAATATTGGGTGAAGACCCTTCGACCTACAAGAATGAAGCGGAGCTGATAATCAGGGCCATGAACTGCGAGCTTTGGATCCCGGAGAAAGGCTGGTGGGCCGAATTCAAAGATAATATGGGCCACGGGATGCGGCACGACAATGCGGCAGTGTGGACCATTTATCATGCGATTGACTCCGATGTTCACGATCCGTTCAAAGCTTACCAAGCCACCCGCTACATCGACACGGAACTGACGCACATTCCGGTTTTGGCCAAGGGGCTGGAAGACACGAGCAATCAGGTGGTGGCCACCACCAACTGGCAGCCCTATATGTGGTCAATCAACAATGTGGCTTTTGCCGAGATCGTCCATACTTCGCTGGCCTACTGGCAGGCGGGCCGCCCGGACGAAGCGTTCAGACTTTACAAAGGGGCGCTGCTCGATGCCATGTACCTGGGTTCCGGGCCGGGCAACATTACCCAGATTTCGTTTTATGATGCCGCCCGCGGAGAAACCTACCGTGACTTCGCAGATCCGGTGTCTATGGGCGTTCGGGCGTTGGTGCAAGGGATGTACGGAATTGTTCCCGACCTGATGAATAACCGGCTGACCATCCGCCCCGGATTTCCTGCGGAGTGGGATTTTGCGGAGATCGAAACCCGGAATATGGCGTATTCCTTTAAACGCGAAGGAAGTACCGACAACTATACGATCAAGCCAGACCTTCTGAAAAAAAATATTCATCTATCGCTGGAAGTGAAGGCCCCGTTGAACCAGGTGCAATCCATTCGGGTGAACGGCCGCGAAACCGGCTTTGAGTTGCTTGATGAATCCGTGCCGGTTCCGCGAATCAGGATTGATGCGGGAGTGGCGCCAGCTTACGAAATTGAAATCGAATGGGCAGGAGAGGAGCTGAATACTAAAAAAGTAACGGCTAAAATTGCGCGGGGCGAAAAGCTTCACCTGGAACTACCCTTCAAAGCCGAAAAAATCTACGATCCGCAATCAGTACTCCAAAGTGCACAAGTTGGTAAGGGCGTTTTGAGCGGAACTGTGTCTTCCGCTGAAGGCAACAAAACTTTGTTTGTTCAGGTTTCGTCGGGCAAAATGAATTTCTGGCTTCCGGTGGAACTGGAGGTCGTTAAGCCTGTTGAAATTCTTAACCAGTCGGATTCAGAATCGCTTGCTTTTGACTTGGTGAATCATACCGATAAGCCGGTTGCCGGTGAGCTTTGGGTGAATGGCAACAACACCGGGATTGTGAAGATTCCCGCCCAGGGAAAAACGACACACCGGTTTTCTTCGCCGGTAACAACCCTGGGGACGAATAAAATTGAAGTGAAGGTTGGAAAAACGACGCATGATCTCTATGCCATCAACTGGAACATCGCCAATCCGGTTGCACAGGAGTATCGTACTGTTGCGATGGCGGATAGCTTTAACGAAACGGTGCGCGACATCTTCGCCTACGGAAAGTACCTTTCGCCGCGCTGGGAATACACCACGCTGCAGGTGCCTACGCAGGGGATGGGGCAGTGGTGCCACCCTAACGACCTGTCGATCATTGACGACAGCGGAATCCGCTCGCTAGCTGCGGCCAACGGCGGCACTTTTACCCTGCCGCAGGGTATTCCGTTTGCAACACCGGGAAGCGAGGATGCCAAGAACATTGTATTCACCACTTTGTGGGATAATTACCCGGCTTCGGTTACCCTTCCGCTCAGCGGCAAGGCATCAAAGGCGTATTTCCTGGTGGCTGCATCCACCTATCACATGCAGGCGTATGTGTTGAACGGACAAATTCGTGTCAGCTATGCCGACGGAACAGAGGAAGTACTCGACCTGGTTTTGCCCGACAACCTGATCCCGCTCGATCAGGATTTGTTTATCGACGGCTGGGCGTTTTACACCCCGCAGCCTCGTCCGTGGCGAGTGCGTCTGAAAACCGGCGATGTGAGCAAATACCACGCCGGCGAGTTGGGCGGACGAATGTCGAATGACCCGATTTATGTGGACGGCGGAATGGCAACCTTGCTTGATCTTCCGCTCGATCCGGAAAAAGAATTGGTGTCGTTGACCTTGGAAACGATTGCCAACGAAGTGATTATTGGTTTGATGGGGGTAACCCTGAAACAATAAAATGAAAGGAATTGATCATGCAAACAAGACGTGATTTCATACAGCAAAGTTTGCTTACCGGAGGGGCGTTGCTGGTTTCGGGCGCCACTGGTATGGCAGTTTCCATTCCCGGTAAAAACTACCGGGAAAAGGATATTTCTGCTTTTTCGAAGCGGCTGAAACCAATGGGGCGCATTCTGGCGCTCGAAGGTTATTACGTTTGGGGTTGCAGCCCGATTGTTGCGCCTGATGGAAAGTTTCACGTGTTTTTTTCGCGTTGGAACGCTGAGAAGGGCATGGGCGGCTGGATCAACAGCTCGGAGATTGCGCATGCCGTTGCTAATGAGGCGGCCGGCCCTTACCGCGAAATTGAAACCATTCTGGCCCCGCGTGGCGAAGGTTTTTGGGATGGCACCACCTGCCATAATCCGCATATTCAGCTGGTTGACAGCACGTATTGCTTGTTTTATATTGGCAATTCGAACCGAAAAACAAATACCAAACGGATTGGCCTGGCAACAGCCAAATCGCTCAACGGCCCGTGGATACGGCCCGACAAACCACTGCTGGAGGCGGGCGCAGAAGGGGCCTGGGATGATCATTGCACCTCGAACCCATCGTTTCTGAAACATTCAAACGGGCAGTATTGGCTGTACTACAAAGGCTGGAATAACGAAGAATATGTCAATCCCGTTGATCCGGCTATTCGCGGAAACCGCAAATACGGGCTGGCCTTTGCCGAAAAACTGGAAGGGCCGTATGTCCGCTATGCTGAAAATCCGATTATCGACTATTCGGCTTTGGGCAACAACCGCCAGTTGGAAGACGGCAATGTGTTCCGGGAGAACGGGAAATATTACATGCTGGCGCGCGATATGGGGCGTTTTGACCATGAGGTGGGCATCATCCTTGAGTCGGATGATGGCATTCGCTGGTCGGAACCAAAAATCAGTTATTTCGGTGTGTCACGTTACCTTGACCAGCCCGAAGCACCCAAGCATTTAAGGAAATACGGGCGGTTTGAGCGCCCACAGGTACTCATTCAGAACGGAAAACCCACGCACTTGTTTGTCACCACGCAAGGGGGAAAATATATGACATCCACTCCGTTTGTTTTTGAAATTGAAGCGGATGTACGCAAATAGAAGATATCGATGGCGCGGTATAAAATGTCATTGACCGAGTCATTCTGGACTTGTTTCAGGATCTCGAGCTATTGATAAACAGACCCCGGAATAGATTCGGAGTGACTCGAGCGGGAGATTTGTGACTTTTTAGACAGCACCATCAATAAAAAGGGAAACTAAAAACTTTTATTAAGATGAAATTGATCAGCTTTTTCCTATTGAGTTGCCTGTTGGCTTTCGGACCACAAAAGGCGACTGGCAAACCCACCGTTTATACGATTGGAGATTCAACCGTGAAAAACGGGCAGGGCGATGGTTCCGGCGGATTGTGGGGCTGGGGCGACCCATTGGTGCAGTTTTTTGATACCAGTCGGATTCAGGTGGAAAACCACGCTCTGGGCGGAACAAGCAGCCGTACCTTCCGGACCAAAGGACTTTGGCAGCCTGTTTTAGAAAGGCTTCAACCAGGCGATTATCTGCTGATTCAGTTTGGCCACAACGATGCCGGCGCGATCAACGACGACTTCCGGGCGCGCGGCACGATCAAGGGCGTTGGTGATGAAGCTGAGGAAATCGACAACCTGCTCACCGGCGAGCGCGAGGTGGTGCACAGCTATGGCTGGTACCTCCGGCAATACATCAACGAGGCAAAGGCGAAAGGAGCCATTCCGGTGGTCATGTCGCCCATTCCGCGCAATAATTGGAAGGATGGGCGCGTCCCGCGAAACGACGAAAGTTATGGTTTATGGGCCGAAGAGGTGGCCATTGGCGAAAGAGTTGAATTCATCAAGCTGAATGACAAAATGGCCTCGGCGATGGAAAAGTTGGGAGAAGCACAAGTAACGGGCAACCTATTTTTTCCGCACGATCACACGCATACGTCGGCTAAAGGAGCTGTTTTGGCGGCCTCGCTGATTGTGGAGGGACTGCGGGAATCTGAGAACTGCCCGCTGAAAGACTACCTGCTGGAGCATCCAATCATTAACTTCCCGGCTAAAAAGAAAGTCTTGCTAATTGGCGATTCGACGGTGGCCGGTGGTAATGGAGAAATTGTTGGCTGGGGACGCGAGCTGCCGGACTTTTTCGATACCAGCCGTGTTGAGATCATCAACAAGGCGCGCGGCGGACGCAGCAGCCGTACGTTTTTGTACGAAGGTTTGTGGAAGGAACTTGTTCCGCAACTGGGCAAGGGCGATTTTGTGCTGATCCAGTTTGGGCACAATGATGGTGGAAATATTGACAAGGCCAAATACCGCGGATCGCTGCCAGGAACTGGCGATGAAATGCAGGAAGTGACGCGTGAGGACGGTTCCAAAGAAACGGTTCACACCTACGGCTGGTACATGAAAAAGTACATCTCTGATGTGCAAGCCAAAGGAGCTATTCCAATTGTCGTTTCCATGATTCCGCGTAACAGGTGGAAGGAAGGGAAAGTGGAGCGAGCTTCGGACAGTTACGGCAAATGGGCAAACGAAGTGGCCGAAGAAACCGGTGCTTTCTTTATTGATTTGAATGAAGCCGTGGCTGCCGAATACGAAACGATGGGGGCGGAGGCTGTCAGCACGTTCTTTCCGGGTGACCATACGCACACCAACGGCGCTGGAGCTCAGCTGAATGCCATGATCCTGTCTCAACAGATCGCGCGAATAAAGGAATGTCCACTGCGGGGAGCGGTCAGTCATAGAATTCAGTCTCAGTGATCCAGAATCAGGAATTCATCCAGCATTTAGTAACTAATATCCATAAACTAATGACCAATTTAAAATTATTTTTGATCCTGTTCATGCTCTCCGGTTTTACGGTTTCGGCTCAGCGCCAGATGGAGCATCTATCGCGTGGGCTGGTGGCTGTGCAAGCAGGCAAAGACAGTGTTTTTGTGAGCTGGCGCCTGCTGCATTCTGATGTCGAAGCGGTGCGCTTTAATGTTTATCGTCAATCAGAAAATGGTGAAGAAGTTCTGTTGAATGAGAAACCTTTAGCTGATGCGACCTCGCTGATGGATGTTGCCAGTTTGCCTGATGGGATCTACACCTACCTGGTAAAACCTGTTGGAAGTGGAAATGAATCCGAAGCCGATGGCTCATATCAACTGGTGAAAACCGAGAATGTGCAGCCCTGGCTCACCATTCCCCTGAAAACACCCGAACGATATTCACCCGGCGATATTGCTCCGGGTGATCTGGATGGCGATGGTAATTATGAGCTGGTGGTCCACATGACGGGCCGTGGGCGCGACAACAGCCACGAGGGGATGACTTCCGAACCGGTTTTTCATGCTTACAAGCAGGACGGTACCCTACTGTGGAGTATTAACCTGGGCAAAAACATTCGTGAGGGCGCCCATTATACGCAGCTTTTGGTGTATGATTTTGATGGCGATGGCCGCGCCGAAGTGGTTATGAAAACAGCAGACGGCACTGTTGATGGCACCGGGAAAGTGATTGGCGATGCGTCGGCCGACCACCGAAATGAGGGCGGACACATCCTGCGCGGGCCGGAGTTTCTCACCGTATTTGATGGGCTGACCGGAGCAGCACTGGCTACCGTTCCGTATCAGGCGAGCCGACATCCGGAGAGGGAAAACCCGACTCCCGAAGAAATGAAAGCCACATGGGGCGACAACTATGGAAACCGCTCTGAACGTTACCTGGCGTGCGTGGCTTACCTCGATGGTGAGCATCCGTCGATCGTCATGTGCCGGGGCTACTACACACGGGCGACTTTGGCTGCCTACGACTGGCGCGACGGGAAACTGACCCAACGCTGGCTATTCGACAGTGACGACGGCACTCCCGGCAGTCGTGCTTACCGTGGACAGGGTAACCACAGCGTGAGTGTAGGCGATGTAGATGGCGATGGCTTTGATGAAATCATTTACGGTGCTGCAGCTATCAATCATGATGGCACAGGACTTTATTCAACGGGGCTGGGGCATGCCGATGCTTTGCACCTGTCCGATCTCAATCCTGCCCGACCGGGGCTGGAGGTGTTCAACATACAGGAGCGTTTTGGCGATGCCGGCATGAACTTCCGGGATGCACATACAGGTGAAATCCTTTGGAAAGTTCCTTCCGTGAAGGCTGCTGATTCCGGGGGCGACAAGGGCGAAGGTCCTGGCCGTGGTGTTTCTTTCAACATTGATCCCCGCCACCCGGGAAACGAGTGCTGGGTTTTTGGCGCCGGCATCAGCGGCCTGTGGAATGCTCAAGGCGAAAAGATATCAGAGACTACCCCACGCAGTTGCAACTTTGCCGTGTGGTGGGATGGTGACTTGCTTCGCGAGTTGCTCGACCGAAACCGGATCATGAAGTGGGACTGGCAGAATGAGACCCTCACCAACCTGCTGGTAGCCGAAGGTTGCCAGAGTAATAACGGATCGAAATCAACGCCGGCCTTGAGCGCTGACCTGTTTGGTGACTGGCGCGAGGAAGTGGTTTTGCGTACCGAGGATAACCAATCGTTACGGATTTATACCACCACCATTCCTACACGACACCGCTTTGTCACCCTGATGCACGACCCCATTTACAGGTTGAGTATTGCATGGCAAAATGTGGCCTACAACCAGCCGCCTCATCCTGGATTTTATATTGGTGATGACATGGAACAGCCCGAAAAGCCTCGGTTGAACTTGATTGAGTTTCAGCCGTAATTAAAGGACAAGGCTGTTTCGAAATGACTAATTCTTTAGGATAAGCTAATCGGATTAAGAAGATCAAAATAAGCAGTTAAACGCAACGCTAAAACAAATACTTATGAACTGTCAATTCTGGAAACAAATCACATTGACCAGCTTGGTGTTACTCGGCTTGAACCTTGCCGGGGCCATGGCTCAAAAAGTGACCGACTCAACAACTCCGTTGCACCTCTTGCAGCCCGAATATGATACGCCCTATGGGAAGCCCGAAGTGGAGGCAATTGAAGAAGTGCTGCAACGGGTACATGATTACCTGGAATCCACAACACCGATGAAACTGATTGATCAAGGATCAGGAACAGAACTGGATGACTTCAGTAAAATCAACAAAAATACGATTTTCAAACCTGGTGATTATCGGCTGATCAGTTACGAGTGGGGAGTCACGTATGCCGGGATGCTTCTGGCTGCCGAACAAACGGGTGACAAGCGCTATGCTGACTACACCTATAATCGCTTGCAGTTTTTGGAAGGTATCCGCCCCTATTTTCTGGAATTGGAGAAAGAACATGCAGGAGTGCGACATGCCATGTACTCGGTCATTCACCCCCATGCGTTGGATGATGCCGGAGCTATGTGTGCGGCCATGATTAAAGCCAAACGTGCGGGGCTGGATGCTGACCTTGATCCGATGATTTCGAATTTTATCGATTACATCAGTAATAGAGAGTTCAGGTTTGACGATGGCACACTGGCTCGCAACCGGCCGCAACCCAACTCGCTTTGGTTGGACGACCTGTTTATGAGTGTACCGGCGCTGGCGCAAATGGGGAAGTATTCCGGAGAAACGAAGTACTACGACGATGCGGTGAAACAAGTGCTGCAATTCTCGAAGCGCATGTTCAATTATGAAAAAGGCCTGTACATGCATGGCTGGATCATGGGTATGGACGAGCATCCCGAGTTTTACTGGGGGCGGGCTAATGGCTGGGCCGTAATGACGATGGTGGAGCTGTTGGAGGTTTTGCCGGCAGATTACCCCGGGCGCGACCAGGTGCATGATTTGTTGCAGCGCCACCTCCGCGGATTGGCCAACCACCAGTCGGGGCAGGGGTTTTGGCACCAACTACTCGACCGTAACGATTCGTACCTGGAAACGTCGGCAACCGCCATTTATACGTATGCCATGGCCCGCGCCATCAACCGCGGCTATGTGGATGCCAAAGTTTATGGGCCTGTGGCTTGTCTCGCCTGGAACGCTGTAGCTACCAAGGTGAACGAAAAGGGCCAGGTCGAAGGTACTTGTGTTGGAACAGGCATGGGTTTCGATCCGGCATTTTACTATTACCGTCCTGTGAATGTTTATGCAGCCCACAGTTACGGTCCGGTTTTACTGGCGGGGGCTGAAATGATTGAGTTGGTTAAAACGCATGACATGCGCATCAACGATAGCTCGTTGCAGTTTTACGACGATCAGCAGGATAACACCACGGGCTGGAAGTTTGATTTTGGTTCGGGGAACGTAAAAGAAGGTTTCACCCGGGTGGACGAAGAGTCGGTGTACAGTCCAGGAAAAGGCTTTGGCCTCATCAGTGAAAGGCCTGTGCATTCAGTTAAGAGCAATGGAGAAGACAAGCTGAACGGTGATTTCATTACTAGTGAGCGTCCGTTCTACTTTGCGGTTGACGTGCCCGAAGGACGCTATAGAGTTACGCTGACCTTAGGCGATTTCAAAGGGGAATCTGCCACAACGGTCAAGGCCGAATCACGCCGGTTGATGCTCGAAAATATTCAAACCCAAAAAGGCGAAGTGGTGACCAAAACGGTGGTGGTTGATGTGCGCACCCCCCGGATCAATGCCACGGAAGAAATCCGCCGAAAGTCACGCGAAATGGCTTACCTGAATTGGGATGACAAACTCACCCTGGAATTTAGCGGTCCGAAGCCCTGCGTTTCCTCCATTAAAATTGAACCGGCAAACGAATTGCCGGTGATTTTTCTGGCCGGAAACTCAACGGTCGTTGATCAGGAACACGAGCCTTGGGCTTCGTGGGGGCAGATGTTTCCGCGCTTTTTAAAGCCTGAGATCGTGGTCGCCAACTATGCCGAATCAGGAGAAACTCTGAAAGCTTTCCAACGAGAGAGACGCCTGGAAAAAATACTCAGTGTCATGAAACCGGGTGATTATTTGTTCATGGAGTTCGCTCACAACGATCAAAAGCCGGGCGGGAACCATGTGGAGCCGTTCACTACGTATCAGGATGAGTTGAGACATTTTATCAGCGAATCCCGAAAGCGTGGCGCACATCCGGTTTTGGTAACTTCGACCAACCGCCGAAGATTTGATGAGCACGGAGAAATTGTGAATACGCTGGAAGAATATCCCGAAGCCATGCGGCAGTTAGCAAAATCTGCAAATCTACCGCTAATCGATCTGAATGCCATGAGCAAGAAACTTTTTGAGGCGCTGGGTGTGGAAGATTCGAAGAAGGCTTTCGTACATTTCCCGGCGAATACCTACCCCGGACAAGATCAGCCCCTCGCTGACAATACACATTTTAGTACCTATGGAGCCTATGAACTGGCGAAATGCGTGGTGCAAGGTATCCTTGAAAACAGAATGGACTTGGCAGACTACGTGGTGAATGACTTTGATGGTTTTGATCCATCAACACCTGATGACTGGAAAAGCTTTTTTTGGACCGAAAGCCCATCCGCAGAAGTCTTAAAGCCAGACGGAAACTAATGCTATCCGGCGTATCGTTTGAATGAAGCGAGATGTAATAAATGATAAATTCTTTAAAGTAAATAATGATATGAACAAGTTTTTGAGTATTATGTTGTTGTCGTTTGCGGTGTTGTCTGCATGTGCCAATAAACTTCCTTCCAAAGAAGAAATCATGGACAAAATGGTCCTGACGAATGCCTATTTGATGAAAAAGTGGCCCGATCCGGGAGTGAATGTGATCACGAATCGGGAGCGCCCAAGTAACCTGTGGACTCGTGCGGTGTATTACGAGGGCTTGATGGCTTTGTACGCGCTGAATCCAGATCAGCAATACTACGATTATGCAGTTGCATGGGGCGAAGCGCACAACTGGGGGCTGCGTAATGGCGTGGAAACCCGCCATGCCGACAATCACTGTGCTGGCCAAACCTACCTCGATTTGTACGAAATGGATGCACAAACCGAACGAATCAGAGATATCAAGGCATCGATCGATTTGATGATGGAAACCGAAAAAATTGATGATTGGGACTGGATTGACGCGCTGCAAATGGCCATGCCGGTTTTTGCCAAGCTGAGTGTGATTACGGGCGATCACAGCTATTCGGAACGGATGTACGAAATGTACATGGACACAAAAGTCACCCAGGGATTGTGGAATCCGGAAGACCAGCTTTGGTGGCGCGATATGGACTTTTTGCCACCGTATAAGGAACCAAATGGCGAAGATTGCTACTGGTCGCGTGGAAATGGGTGGGTTGTTGCCGCACTGGTACGCGTGCTGGAAATTTTGCCTGAAGATGACCCACATCGCGATGAATATCAAAACACCTTGCTGCAAATGATTGAAGCGCTGGTGCCGCTGCAACGGGAAGATGGTTTCTGGGGAGTTAGTCTGCACGACCCCACCCATTTTGAAGGTCCTGAGACTTCAGGAACTGCCCTGTTTGTTTACGGAATGGCTTGGGGAGTCAATCAAGGTTTATTGAAAGGGAAAAAATACCAGCCAATCATTGCCAAAGCCTGGAATGCCATGGCAACCGAAGCTGTTCATCCCAACGGGTTTTTGGGCTACTTGCAGGGAACCGGGAAAGAGCCTAAAGATGGCCAGCCGGTAACCTATACCAGTAAGCCCGATTTTGAAGATTATGGTTTGGGATGTTTCCTGCTTGCCGGAAGCGAAGTGTATAAACTGGCAAAATAAAGCCAGGCAAAATGATCATTGACGAAACTCCGGGGTATTTTTGTTCCCGGAGTTTCCTGTCTTCCATTAATGCTTGGTCGTTTTTTCGTAAGTGTATTCGCTGCAGAGGGAAGGTTTAAAAAAAATGAAATCGATCATGATGAAGCGGGACGAAAAGTACCTATTTTCTCAATTGAAATCCGGAAGTGAAAAGGCTTTCGAATATTTCTTCAAAACGTATTTTGAACAGCTTTATCAATACGCCTTTCAGATTACCAAGGAACAATTTCAGTCTGAAGAAATTGTAGAAGACACCTTTGTCATGCTTTGGGAAAAGCGCAAGCAGATTGACCTTCTTGACACGCCAAAGTCCTACCTGTTTCGAATGGTTTACAACCAATGCCTAAATTATTTCAAACACAAGAAGGTAAGCGATAAATACAAAGCGTTCTTCGTGCATCACCAGCCAGTATCCGATTTTCCAGGTTCTTTTACGGGCTATCCGTTGGAAACACTTATCAATCGGGAATTTCAGGAAATCCTGGAACGATCCATCCAGAAGTTGCCAGACCAGTGCCGCCGGGTTTTTACGATGAGCCGCCTGGAAGGAAGAAAAAACAAAGAAATCGCCATGCTTTTAGGGATTTCGATAAATACAGTTAAGACTCAGTTGTTGAGAGGATTGAAGTCTGTTCGGTCCGACTTGAGAGACCTGATCGTTTTACTTTTTCTGAAAAAGTAACTTTTCTTGTCACCCCTTTTCCTTTTCAGGTTGTCGTATTAAAAGAATGCAAGAAATACCTGATTACCGACCCATGGATGATTTGATATTAAAATGTTTGCAAGATGAGGCTTCCTCTGAGGAACAACAGGAAGTTTGGACTTGGTTACAAGACGATAAAAATCTTGTGCGGTACCAGCGCTTGCGTGACTCGTGGCTTGCTAGTGGGATGATCCGAAACGATTCTTCATTTGATCTGGAGCAGCACTATCAAAAAGTACAGGCACGTATTCAATCAAAAATTCAAGACAAACCCATCATGCGGCTGCGGCTGTGGAGTTCGATATGGAAAGTTGCTGCCCTTTTTATTTTTGCTTTTCTGCTCGGTTTTTCCATTACGCAGCTGATCTCGAATAGGAGCATCAGAAGTTTGGCTGAAAATCATTACAATATTGAAGCGCCGATGGGAGCCAAAATTACGATGGATCTGGCCGATGGAACGAAAGTTTGGCTAAATGCAGGCAGTCGCCTCACTTACTCCAATGCTTTTAATGTTGATAACCGTACGGTTCATTTGGAGGGTGAAGGCTATTTTGAAGTGGCTAAAAACAAACGAATTCCTTTTGTGGTGGAGGCCGATGGTGTTGAAGTGAAAGCGGTTGGAACGGCCTTTAATGTAAAGGCCTATCCGGATGAGGCGCTGGTAGAAGCGACCTTGGTGGAAGGAATTGTTGATGTGTCCGAAGGTCGGCAAACCATCCGGCTCGAACCAAATCAAAAAGTGTCTTTTGTTCGCAGTTCAGCCCGCTTGGCTACCCAGAGCAATGCTCAGGAAGAAGAAGAGTTGGTTATGGTCGATCCGCGAAACATTCAAACAGTGGACATTATTCACACAAAAAATATCAACCCCAATTTATACACGTCATGGCGGGGCCAACGCTGGATTTTTGAGCGCGAAAAACTGACGGATTTTACAAAAATACTGGAACGCCGTTACGATGTGAAAGTATATGTGATGGACAGCGAGCTGAACGACTATAAGATTTCGGGATCCATCCATCAACAATCCCTGGATCAGCTGTTGAATGCTGTTCGGCTGACGGTTCCGATCAACTATAAGATCATCAACAACGAAGTGATATTAACTTTGGACGAACGATTGGAAAAAGAATATAAAACGCTTATGAATAAGTCTACAAACTAAATAAAAAAGAGATGAGAGAATAAATTCTCCCATCTCAGGCATGTTTTAATTAAACCCTTTGGGAGTTTCTTGGCAGTTGGTCCCAAAGTAGTTGTTTAACTATTAACGAAGTAAAACTATGAAAAAAAAACAAAAGAACTCTTCTCTATGGATGAAGAGAAGGTTAAAAACACTGTTGCTGACTATGAAACTTACAAGTTTGTTTCTTTTACTGGCGGTTATTCATGTTAGTGCGAGTACTTACTCCCAAAACACGAAGTTTAGTCTTAAACTTTCAGAGAAGACCGTGAAGGATGTTTTATTGGAAATTGAGGATCAGAGTAAATTTCACTTTTTGTACAACGATGAATTTACTGATTTGAGCCGGAAAGTCTCCATTGATGTAAACGATGCCAAAGTGAATGATATTTTGGATGAGTTGTTTGCCGGGGCCGACATCACCTATAAACTGATGGATAACAATCTGATTGTTATTACCCCCTCTAATGCCGACATGGTTCAGCCTTCACGCATTACCGGCCGGGTTGTTGACGAATCGGGCATGCCCTTGCCGGGTGTTACGGTGGTTGAAAAAGGAACAACCAATGGTACGGTAACCAACTTAGACGGGAATTATACCATCAATGTATCAGAAGGTGCAGTGTTGCAGTTTTCGTTTGTTGGGATGGTCCAGGTGGAAGTTCCGGTAACAAACCAGGGCGAAATTAATGTTACACTGGAAGAAGAAACCATGGGAATTGATGAGGTTGTTGTGGTAGGTTATGGTACCCAAAAGAAGGCTGACATTATCAACTCGGTAGCAACCATGGATGCTGAAAGGCTGAATGAACGCCCGGTGAACAAGGTGGACCAGGCGCTGATCGGTCAAATGTCGGGGGTGCGGGTAAAGCAAACCAGCGGATTGCCCGGGCAGGGATTTAGCATCCAGGTTCGTGGTACCGGATCCATTACAGCCAATAACGAACCGCTTTATGTGGTTGATGGTTTCCCGATGGAAGTTTCGCCACAATCTTCCAGCGGTAACTTTTCAGGGGGTAACCCGTTGACGAATTTGAATCCCAATGACATTGAATCGATTCAAGTGTTGAAAGATGCTGCAGCGGCTTCCATCTATGGATCGCGCGGATCGAATGGTGTGGTTATTATCACCACCAAAACAGGGAAAAGCGGAAAACCGCAAATCTCGTTTAACTCATATTTCGGATGGAATGAGACGGTGAAAAAGCTGGATGTTCTTTCGTCCGAAGAATTTGCCGAACGCCAGATTGAGCACATGAATTATTTCTGGGTTCGTGACCATGCGGCTGATCTGGGTGCAACCTCAGCACACACGAATGATCAAAGAAGGGCACTGTTGGGTCTGGATGCAGGGGAATACAACACCAAATACATGTGGGACGACCGCTGGCTACAGGATGGACATCCGGGGCTGGACTATGTGGATTGGCAAGATCTTTTTTTCCGGAAAGGACTGGTTCAAAGTTACCAGCTTTCCGCAAACGGAGGAAATGAGACGGTTAATTACTATGTGTCGGGCGATTACCTCGATCAGGATGGAATTGCGATTGGTGTAAATTACAAACGCTACAGTGCCCGGGCCAATGTTGAGGTCAGCCCGAACGATAATCTACGTTTTGGTCTGAATATCGCACCTTCATACAGTGAAGAACTCGACCCGAACGTGGAAGGTAAAGATGCTATCACCCACATTGTTGTCGGAATGAATCCCATTGTCGAATCTTCAACCGGAGCCGAGGGAACCAACGTTGGCGAAAATACCAGTTATGCTTGGGGAACTTCGCGCGTGAGCCCGATTGCTGAAGCAAAAAACGTGGATCGCATGAGCCAGACGTTCCGGAACATTACTACCACTTTTGTGGAATACCAGTTGATTGATGGTTTGAAATTGAAAACCAATATCAACTTTGACGTCCATAACAATGAAGCCAAGAGGTTTACACCGGCTTTTGTTACCCGTAACCGCACCGCAAGTGCCAGTCGTTCGGGTTACAACCGGACCAATTTTGTTAATGAAAATACGCTGAATTACAACAAATCAATCGGCGATCATACCGTTGATTTGCTGGCGGGTTACTCTTATAGTGCATTCAAACTGGAAACTTACAGCATCAGTGGCACCGGTTTTGCTTCCGACGCCATTCCTACTCTGAATGCTGCTTCCAGCACCAGTGGAACTTCTTTTGAAAGCAAGAACACGTTGATCTCTTATTTCGGAAGGGCACAGTACAACTACAAAAGCAAGTACCTGGCGCAGGTCAGTATTCGTCGCGATGGTTCGTCTAAGTTTGGCGCCAATACCAAGTGGGGTGTTTTTCCTTCGGCTTCCATTGGATGGCGTGTTTCCGAAGAAAGTTTTATGGATGATGTCACTTTCTTCGACAACCTGAAACTTCGTGCCAGTTGGGGGCTCGCCGGTAACAATGGAGTTGGCGACTACGACCAGATAGCAAGGCTAACCTTTGCCAACTATAGTAATGGTGGAAATCTGGTTAACGGCATGGTGCCATCGAACTTTGCCAACCCCGATTTGAGTTGGGAGACCTCGGAAACTTTCGATGTGGGGGTTGACTTCAGTATTCTTTCAAACCGGGTAAATTCCTCATTCGATTATTACACGAAACGCAATACCGACCTGTTGTTGAATATTCCGGTACCTACGGCCAGTGGGTTTGGAACCGCTTTGACCAATATTGGTGAAGTACTGAACAAGGGGTGGGAGTTTGAAGTAACGACCCGCAACATGGTGGGGAATTTTAAATGGCAAACGATGCTCAATTTGAGCCACAATACCAATGAAGTTAAAAAGTTGGGGCCAAACAATACGCCGATCTTTGGCGGTGGATTTGATATCACGCACAATATTCTTGAAGTCGGACGACCGATGTACACCCTTTATGTGGTTCAGCAAGATGGTTTACTCACAACCGCTGACATTGATAATGGCTATCCTGTTTATGGCAACCAGCAGGCTGGTGATCCAAAATATGTAGACCAACTTACTGTTGACACCAATGGCGATGGTATTCCCGATCAGGCTGATGGTGTGATTGATGCCGATGACCGGACCTATTCGGGGCAACCCAACCCAGATTACGTTTGGGGAATCACCAATAACTTCTCCTACAAAGGGTTTGACCTTTCGGTATTGGTGCAAGGTCAATGGGGTGGCACACTTTACTCTACCTTCGGCCGGGCCATGTACCGAACGGGTATGGGAGCCGTTGAAAACACGCTTGGAATTACCCGCGACAGGGTGAGATGGGAAGAAGGTAAAGTGTATACCGAAGCCGATTTAGCTGGAAAAACGAGAAAATCACCCTCCGTATTTGGGCGGATCAAAAACACCGACTGGCTGTATCCAAACGATTACTGGCGGATTCGGAACATTACGTTAGGCTATGATTTGGGCCGTCACATTCGCTCGCACGTGATTAGTGGTGCACGAATTTATGTTACTGCTGAAAACTGGTTTGGAGCCGACAAATATGATGGAGGTTTTAACCCCGAGGCGGTCAATAACAGTGGCGACGACTATGGGGCTTTCCCGCTATCGAAATCCATGGTGTTTGGCGTAAACTTGAAATTTTAACAGCTAGAATTAAAATCGTTATGAAAAGAATATATTTAATAATTATCAGTTTGGTACTCGTTTTCACTGCTTGTGAAGATGACCTTGACCTGGCTCCGATTTCAGAGCCTAGTGCCGCTAATTTTTACAACAATACCGAAGATTTTGAATTGGCAATTAATGGCGTTTACAATGCTTTGGGGGATTACCCGGCCAACCATTTGTACTTGTCCGAAGTTCGAAGCGACAATATTTACTCGCCCGGAACCGGCGTAAGAGAATGGAATCCGGTGAATAACTTTGAAAGGACCTTGCAGACCAACCCGTTGATGGCAACCGCCTGGAATTCATCCTATCGCGGAATTTTTCTGGCGAACATGGTTTTGGATCAAATCAACGAAGAAAAGGTAGAAGACAGTGCCACCCGTTCGCGATTGACCGGTGAGGCTAAGTTCCTTCGTGCTTTGTTTTATCTCGATCTGGTTCGCTTCTTTGGAAAAGTTCCGATCTACGACCACGCCTATTCGCCTACCGAAGCGCTTGAAATTCCTCGGTCGCCGGTGGCCGATGTTTATAGCCTGATTACCCAGGATTTGCAGGATGCAATTAGTAATCTGCCCGCTTCGTATAGTAGTCCAGGGAAAGCAACTTCGCATGCTGCCCGTGCTCTCTTGGCCCGTACTTATTTAACCATGTCGGGTCCCGACTATGGGATTGAAGGTCCAGGATTGGGAGAAGATCATTACAGTGAAGCACTCACGCTGCTCAATGAAGTAATTTCGAGCGCACAATATGGATGGGTGACCGATTATGCGTCTATTTTCAGCTACAACAATGAAAACAATCCCGACATTGTGTTTGATATTCAGTTTATCAACGACGGAGCAACTGGGGACCGCGGTATTGGAACCATTCTTCCAACCTTGATGTACCTCGAAAGCTACGCCCGAATAACGCTGCCCTTTGCAGGAGGGGTTCCCAACGATGGTACCGGCGGACTTGATCCTTCGGATAACCTCGTTAACTCGTTCGATGAAGCCGATGTGCGGGATGATGCATCCATTTTGATGTCGTTTATTGATCAAAATGGAAACCCTGTAAATCACCCGCAGTACGTTAAGTTTTTGAGTTTGAATCATATTCCCGCCGACCGGTTTAACTGGGGAGTTAACTTTCCGGTGATCCGCTACACCGATGTGCTGATGATGAAAGCCGAAGCCTTGTTGCAAACCGGTGGTAGCCAGACAGACATTGACAATATCGTGAACGATGTGCGCGAACGTGCCGGACTCACTACGGTATCCAACGTTGATCTGGATATGTTGCTGGAAGAGCGACGCAAAGAGTTTATGGCCGAAGGTTTAAGGTGGCACGACTTGGTTCGCACCGGAAAAGCCATTGACGTGATGAATGCCTTTGCTACCAGTGACGACGATGCTGATAAAATTAGCACAGTGGTGGCTAACGACTTGATTTATGCCATTCACCAAGATCAGTTGGAAGTGAAAAGAGGCTTGTACGAGCAAAATCCAGGCTATTAAAATAGCCCTGTTTTAGTTCGACCAGAGCATAGGTTTGATGAGGAAGACCCCGGAATTTTGCCGGGGTCTTTTATGTGTTATTTATCGACTCAAGGTCACACTTACTTTCTCAATTTGTCCTCCCATGGGCGGGTTCATTTTCGAGATCTTCACCCAAGCTTTGTCAATCGCCGGAAGCTCGGCATGGAGTTTATCCAAAATCCGCGTAGCCACATGCTCCAGCAAATCCGATGGAATCGCCATTTCCTGCTTGATCAGGCTATACACTTTCTGGTAATCCAGGGCGTCTTGCAGCCGATCCGATTTTCCTGCTGCATCACAATTGGTTTGAATACTGACATTAAGAATAAACCGATTGCCAACTTCCTTCTCAATAGGATAGTGTCCATGATAAGCGAAAAACTCCAGGCCTTCCAAATCAATTTGTCCCATTTTTGCTTTGTTTTAGTGCGAAAATTATGGGCAAAATTAATTTTTCTTTTTCAGAAATGGATTTTATTGAACTTAAAACCTTTTGTGCAGAATCATTTTATATTTTTGTGGGCTATACATTAATTGAAAACTTCTATGAGCGATAAAACTCCTGAAAAAGAACCGGTAGTGAAAAAGAATTTCATTCATCAAATTATTGAAGAAGAATTGAAAGAAGGGAAAAATGACGGAAGAGTGCACACGCGTTTCCCGCCGGAGCCGAATGGTTACCTGCATATCGGGCATGCCAAATCCATTTGCCTGAATTTTGGAACCGCTCAGAAGTACAGCGGGCTGACCAACCTGCGCTTTGACGATACCAATCCATCAAAAGAAGAAACCGAATACGTGGAATCCATCAAGGCAGATGTCCGCTGGTTGGGATTTGACTGGGGCGACCGTGAGTTTTATGCTTCCGATTATTTCGACCAGCTCTTTGAATTTGCCGTGAAACTGATCCGGGAAGGGAAAGCCTATGTGGATGATCAGGATGCGGAAACCATCAGTAGCCAGAAGGGAACACCAACCCGCCCGGGAACCGAAAGTCCGTTCCGGAACCGGACACCGGAAGAAAACCTGGATTTGTTTATGCGTATGAAAGCGGGTGAATTTAAGGAAGGCGAACATGTGTTGCGTGCCAGGATTGACATGGCCTCGCCCAATATGCACATGCGTGACCCCATCATTTACCGGGTGATGCATGCCCCGCACCACCGTACCGGAGACAGATGGTGCGTTTACCCGATGTACGATTTTGCCCACGGGCAAAGCGATTACTGGGAAGGAATTACGCACTCCATCTGTACCCTGGAGTTCGAAGTGCACCGCCCTTTATACAACTGGTTTATCGACCAGTTAAAAGAGGGTGAATACCGCCCACGGCAAGTCGAATTTGCCCGCCTGAATCTGACTTACACGGTGATGAGCAAGCGCAAGCTGCTCGAACTGGTGAAAGATAAGCATGTGAACGGTTGGGATGATCCGCGGATGCCTACCATTTCGGGTTTGCGCCGCCGTGGCTACACGCCCGAATCGATCCGTAACTTTGCTGAGCGCATTGGCGTTACCAAAGTGGATGGAATGATTGATGTGGCTTTGCTGGAACATAGCGTTCGTGAAGACCTGAACAAGCGGGCACAACGGGTGATGGGCGTTCTGAATCCGTTGAAGGTGGTGATTACCAACTATCCCGAGGGGCAGGTTGAAATGATGAGTGCCATCAATAATCCAGAAAATCCGGATGCGGGAAGGAGAGATGTTCCGTTTACGCGTGAAATTTATATTGAGCGCGATGATTTTATGGAAGATCCGCCACGCAAGTTTTTCCGTCTGTCGCCCGGACGTGAAGTCCGATTGCGCTACGCGTATTACGTAACTTGTACCGAGGTGGTAAAAGATGAAAATGGCGAAATTACGGAGCTGCGTTGTACTTACGATCCGGAAACCAAAGGTGGTAACTCGCCCGACGGACGGAAAGTGAAAGCAACTCTGCACTGGGTTTCGGCTACTGAAAATGTAGAGGCTGAAGTTCGCTTATACGACCGCTTGTTTTTGGATGAAGATCCGCTGGGTGATAAGGAGAAGGATTTCAAAGAGTTTATGAATCCGGATTCGTTGACCATTCTTGATAAATGTTACATTGAACCTTTTGTGAAGCAGGCTAAACCGCTCGATTCATTCCAGTTTGAACGCTTGGGCTATTTCAATGTTGATCTGGATAGTTCGGATGAAAAATTGGTGTTTAACCGCACGGCTCAGTTGCGCGACGATTGGGCGAAATTCAAAGGAAAATAAGCCATTTAGGAACGATAAATCAAAGGCAAGACTCTGGTAGTTTTGCCTTTTTTTATTGCTGAATGTTGCTTCTTACCGATTATTCACCCGCATTAACCGATCCTTTTTTCTTATCGGGTTGGCGAATACCTAGTTTTACAAGCAAAATCAAGAAGAATCTGATATGGAAAACCGACATCGCACACAAGAAAATTGCCAGGGGCAGGCCAGGAAGTCAGGCGGATCCTTTCTGGGCTTTGTTTTAATCGTCATCGGTGTCCTTTGGATTTTAAAAGAAATTGGCTGGCATATCGGCATGCCAGGCTGGGATAGCGTTCATCGGGCAGGGGCCAGCTTTATGAACCTCTTTCATTTTGGTGCGCTAAGCCTTAGCTGGCCTGTCATTATCCTGATTGTAGGCCTGTTGCTGATTGCTGGTCGGCGGGTAATTGGTGCTTTATTGGTATGTCTGGCCGTATGTTTATTTCTTCCGCACTTCGTGATCATTCCCGGAATACTTGCGCTTTTATTTTTTCCGGTTGTGTTGCTGGTTGTGGGTATCATACTAATCAGTAAAATTCTATAGCGGGGACGATTGGTGCAGTTCTTTTTAAAAGGAAACCGATTTTGAAGATTAATAAGAAATGAATTTGACTATTTTAGTTGCGACAAACACAGAATATTATGGAAAACAAGGGGAATAAACGATTTTATTTTGGAATTACACTCATTGCGATTGGCGGAATCCTGATTCTTGAGCGATTGAATTTGATACCTTGGAGTCTGGCGGATATGCTGATATCGTGGCAGATGCTGCTCATTGCCATTGGCGTATTTTCAATGATTGGTGGCAACCGAACCGGAGGAACGATCCTGATTGTGATTGGTGGCTTTTTTCTGGTTCCTGAGATGATTGATGTTCCGACAGAAATTCGGCGTTTATACTGGCCGTTGATTCTTGTCGCTATTGGAGCCGCATTACTTTTCAGACACAATGGCTGTAAATCACGAATGGAGCGGGGAACGGAAGGCAAGGATTTCAACCAGTTTGATGATTTTGTCATTTTCGGTGGTCGCGAAATTTTTATCAATTCGCAGGATTTGAAAGGCGGACGCGCGACATCTATTTTTGGAGGGATTGAATACGACTTTCGGCAAGCCAAACTTTCCCCTCAGGGTGCTTTTATCGATTCCATTTCGGTCTTTGGAGGCTGTAGCATCAAGGTGCCGCTCGATTGGAATGTTCGCAATGAAGTGACCACCGTATTTGGTGCGTTTACCGATAAACGAGGCGATACTTTTCAGCACAGCCAGTACGATCCATCCAAGACCATCGTTATTCGTGGATTTACCATTTTCGGAGGTTTCGAGGTTAAGCATGTATAGTCCGAGTGAATGAAACATCCGTTTTTCGATAACAAGAAATTACTGTACTATTACGGTTTGTTCTGGTTGATTATTGGTGTTGCCAATAGCCTGGTCCAATACCTGTGGTATGGGACCGAACTGAGTGCGGCATTTCTTTCGGCTCTGAGCTTCTTTGTGTTGTACCCGGTTTTGGGAGGAAGTATTTGGTTCATCATCAAATACAATAGTCTGGAAGAAAAAGACTTGCTTTGGGTGATGCTCTATCATTTAATTGGAGCGAGTATACTGAATGGAATCTGGATTTACCTGACATTTATTCTCACAAAGATCATTGCGCCAGCTCAGCTGCAAGAGCTCTATGAAACACTGCCCGGAAAGCTTTTTTCGGGTTATGTACTCTATGTGATTTACGTGCTTTTTTTCTACTCCATCAATTATTACCAATCACTGAAGGAAAAAATTCAGAAAGAATCAGAACTCAAGTCCCTGATTCGCGAAGCTGAACTCAGTGCATTAAAATCGCAAATCAACCCACACTTTTTATTCAATAGCCTTAATTCCATTGCTTCGCTAACAATCAGCTCGCCTGAGAAGGCCCAGGAAATGGTGATCAACTTATCACGTTTTATGCGCTATTCACTGCAACATGATCAGGATGAAACCGTTTCACTGAAAGACGAGCTGGAGAATATTAAGTTGTATTTGAGTATTGAAAAAGTACGGTTTGGCCGGAAGTTGAATCCCGTTTTTAATATTGAAGAAAGTTGTCAGGGGGTTCAAATTCCCAATATGATTTTGCAACCTTTGTTTGAAAATGCCATTAAATATGGTGTTTACGAAGCAACCGAGCCAGTGAGCATCACAACGAACTGCAAGAGTGAGAAAGGGCATGTGGCGATTTGCATAGAAAACGATTACGACGGCGAGTCGGTTCGAAACCGGGGAGAAGGAATTGGATTGCGAAACATTCGGCAGCGCTTGGAGTTGATTTACGGTTCGGCGGAACTTCTGCGCATTAACGATCAAAAGACAAGTTTTAAAGTTGAATTATTACTTCCAAAAACAATACCGGCATGAAACAGAAACTAAAAGCATTAATTATTGAAGATGAAGAGTTGGCCCGCAATCTGCTCAAGTCGTACCTGAAAGACCATCCGGCGCTGCAAATTATTGGCGAGTGTGAAAATGGGTTTGAGGGTGTTCAGAAAATCAATGAGCTGAAGCCGGATGTTGTTTTTCTGGACATTCAGATGCCTAAGATTACCGGTTTCGAGATGCTCGAGCTATTGGAGCATAAACCCGAGATTATCTTTACCACAGCCTACGACCAGTACGCCTTGAAAGCCTTTGATTACAATGCTGTGGATTATTTGCTCAAACCGTTTTCAAAAGAGCGCATGCTTGAGGCGGTTGGAAAAGTGGTGGAGAGAATTGGAAAAAACGAAAACACCCAAAATAAGCTGGAGCAATTAAGCAGCTACGCGGTGAATGAATACCTGGACCGGATTGTGGTGAAAGACCGGCACAAGATTAACATTATCCCGGTCGAACGTATCCGCTACATTGAGTCGCTGGATGACTACGTGTTGATTTACACGCCCGAAGGCCGCCACATGAAGCAGAAAACAATGAAATACCTTGAATCTCACCTCAATCCAAAAGACTTCATTCGCATTCATCGTTCTTATATTGTTCATGTGGAGTACATTGCCGAAATTCAGCAGTACGAGAAAGAATCCTATGTGGTGATTCTGAAAGACAGGACAAAACTCAAAGTTAGCAAAACAGGCTACAAAAAAATCAAGGACGTGTTGCATTTTTGAACAGGCAGTCAAGCAAATGAGTAAAAAACCCCGAGTCCTGTTTAAATTGCAGGACTTTCTTATTTTTACCGATTCAATGCTATGCCATGAAGAAAATCGTTTCCATTTCTCTATCGCTTGTTCCGTTGGGTGTCGTCGCCCAAAACGAAGTCGCCCCCGAGGGCTATAAACTGCTTTGGGTTGTCTTGATTTTATTAGCGATTCCAATCGTTTATTACTTTGTTAATAAACTCGTACAAAAATCGGGAAGTAAGAAAGGTCGGCCTGTTTCCGTGGCCTGGCGAAAACTAAAAATTGACTTATTGAAAGATCGGACTTACCGCCCCAATGTATTGACACTGAGAATTACAAATCAGGGTAGAAAAGACATCGATTTGGAAGCGCCTGTTCTGTGTTTTCGGAAAGTATGGAGTAAGCGAAAATTCAAGTTGAAGGGCATTAACCGTTACGAAATTTATCCACTTTACCTTGAAGCCGGCAAAACGCATGAACTACGCATCGACTTGAGTGTTTTTCATAGTCATGACCGGAACCTCAAACGTTTCTACTGGGCTAAAGTCCGGGTGCTGGATACCAAGGGCAAAAAGTATTCATCATCGTACATCACCTTGCGAAAAAGCTTGTTTTCATAAATGAGAAATTGGCAATTTAATCATATCGATTTTTCAGTCTATCCTCACTACGATGACGACGACTTGGGGCTGCAATACAGTCCGGAAGCCATTCAACTAAAAGTATGGGCGCCAACAGCCAATGAGATTGAGCTGAAGATCTACGAACGAAGTTCCGGTGGGCGACCGGTTCGGCATGAACACCTGAAATTAGTGGCCGACGGAGTTTGGCAAGGTCGGCTGGAAGGTGACTTTAAAGGACTTTATTACACCATTCGGGTGAATGACGGCGAGTGGCTTGCTGAAACGCCGGGTATTGATGCCCGGGCCGTGGGAGTAAATGGCAAGCGGGCGCTGATCTTTGATCCGAAGGAAACTGACCCCGAAGGCTGGGAAGACGATCAGCCCATTGTGCTGGACAACCCGGTGGAAGCTGTTTTGTATGAATTACATGTACGCGATTTTTCCATATCGCCAGCTTCGGGAATGAAACATAAAGGCAAATTTCTGGCATTTACCGAACAAGAAACTAAAACCGAATCGGGGCTGGCCTCCGGTGTCAGCCATTTGAAAGAGTTGGGTGTTACCCATGTTCACTTGTTGCCGGTTTTTGATTTTTATACCGTGGATGAGAATCATCCGGGCGACAAATACAACTGGGGCTATGACCCGCTGAACTACAACGCGCCCGAAGGAAACTATGCCAGCAATCCGGATGATACCTCGCGGATTAAGGAGTTCAAGGGGCTAGTAAAAAGCCTCCACAGCGCGGGCATTGGCGTGGTAATGGATGTGGTTTATAATCATACCGGGTACACCCGACGCTCGTATCTTAACCAAACCGTGCCTGGGTATTATTACCGGCAAAACCGCAATGGCAATTTTTCGAACGCCAGTGGTTGTGGTAACGAAATAGCTTCGGAACGGGCGATGGTGCGCAAATACATCATTGACTCTCTGAAATACTGGGCGTCTGAATATCACCTCGATGGATTTCGCTTCGACTTGATGGGGATTCACGATCTGGAAACCATGAATGCCATTCGGCGCGAGTTGGATCAGTTGCGACCGGGTATTTTGCTGTATGGCGAAGGGTGGGCTGCCGACTACAGCCCGATGGACGAAAAATACCGGGCGGTGAAACGTAACGTTCAAAAATTAAATGGGATTGCCTGTTTTAACGATGACATGCGCGACGCCATTAAAGGCAATAATTTTGAGGCGAGAACCCAAGGCTTTGTCAATGGGCGAACGCTGAATGAAGAAGCGGTTAAATTTGGCGTCGTGGCTGCTTGCCATCATCCAAAGATTGTGTACAGCTACGTGGAAAGTTCGCACGAAGCTTGGGCGAAAGAGCCTTGGCAATGTGTCAATTATGTGTCGTGTCACGATAATTTCACCTTGTTCGATAAGCTGAAGCAAAGTTGCCCGAAAGCGACGGACGACCAACTGCGGAAAATGCAGAAGCTTGCCCTTGCCTTGATTCTCACCTCGCAGGGCATTCCGTTTTTACATGCGGGCAGTGAGTTTTGCCGGACAAAGCAAGGCGAGCACAATTCGTACAAATCGCCCGACCACATCAACCAGATTGACTGGGGCTTGAAGTCAGAGTACCACGATGTGTTTGATTATACCCGGAGACTGATCTTGCTTCGGAAGGAAGTGGCAGCCTTTCGCATGCATTCGGCCGACGAGATTCGCAAACATCTGCAATTTTCCAGAAATTATGAGCCGGGAGTGCTGGCTTATTCTATTTTGGATTACCCGAATCCGTTTGGATGGAAAACCATTCAGCTAATTTTTAATGCCCGCCAGGAAGCGACGACCATGCAGCTGGATGAGCATAAATGGGAAGTGGTTGCACGCGAGGATCAAATTGAGTTGCAAGGGATTGATTGTCTACTGGATAAACAGGTGGCAGTTCCTCCGCTATCCATGATGATTTTGGTAAAGAACGATTAGAAAATGGCCAACAACAGGTCAATGTCTTTGCTCGGAAGATTGAGTTTTCCACCCAGATCCTTGTTGGTCAGAATACCATTGTAAATATACACGCCACGCCGGATACCGGTCGAGCTTTTAATGTAATTCTGTATGCCGCCAATTTCGCCTACCGAAATAATAATGGGCGTCAGCACGTTGCTCAGGGCAATGGAAGCCGTGCGCGAAACCATCGAGGCCATGTTGTGCACACAGTAGTGGATCACCCCGTGTTTAATGTAGGTTGGATTTTTAAGGTCGGTGGGTTTGCTGGTTTCAAAGCATCCGCCCTGGTCAATGTTCAGGTCGATAATCACCGAGCCGTCCTTCATGCCTTTCACCATTTCTTCGGAAACCTGAAACTTGGTATTCGAGTTAAAAGACATGGCGCCCAGCACCACATCGGCTGATTTCAGCGCTTTCTTCAAGACATTCGGATACAAAACCGAAGTAAAGATCCGCTGGCCCAGCTTGTCTCCCAGGGCTTGCAGGTTAAACATGTTATCGTCAAAAATTTTCACGGTCACGCCCAGTCCGAGGGCTGCACGTGCGGCATATTCGGCCGCCGTGTTGGCACCCAAAATCACCAGCTCGGCAGGCGAAATACCGGTGACACTGCCCAGCAAGACCCCTTTACCGTTTCTCGAATTGCTTAAATATTCACTGGCAATGGTAACGGCTGTCGATCCGGCAATTTGGCTCATGAGGTGAACAACCGGCAAGCATTTGTCTTCATTTTCCATGTACTCGTAAGCAATGGTGGTCACCTTCTTTTTCATCAGTTTCTGAACCGTTTCCTGGCAGTGGCTGCTCAGGTGCATGTTCGAAATCAGGGTTTGATGTCCGCGCAGCAAATCCACTTCGTCGGCATCAAAAGGCGCCACCCGGATAATGACATCGCACTGGAAAACTTCTTCGCGTTTTTCGACAACCACGGCACCAGCCTCGCGGTATTCCTTGTCGGAGTAGCTGGCTGCCTTGCCGGCATCTTTCTCAATGTAAATTTCGTGACCGTAAGAGACCAACAATTCAACGGCTTCGGGAGTTAATGGAATCCGGTATTCTATTTTGGAGAAATCGGAAGGAATGCCAATGGTGATTTTCTTGCCTCGGCGGCGAATTTCAAGCATTTCTTCTTTGGGGAGAAGTAACGATTTTATTTGCGATTGTTGCTCTTTTCCAGTCATTCAGCAAAAATTAATTGGTCAATTTACTTTTTATATCGATTCTTTCAAAAAGAATCACACGATATTTGCGGTGATCGTACGCGCGGAACTGTCCAGCACCTCAATTTCCACCTTCACAATTTCTTCGGGAAGCAGATCCTCAATGTTTTCAGGCCACTCCATCATACAGTATTTTCCGCTGTAAATGTAGTCGTCAAAGCCAATGTCCAGGGCTTCTTCCATGCTTTTAATCCGGTAGAAATCGAAATGGAAAATGCGCTCGTTGCCGGCAGTGCTGTATTCGTTTACCAGGGCAAAGGTGGGGCTGGTAATGGGGTCGGTAGAGCCCAATGCACGGCACAACGCCTTGATTAATGTGGTTTTTCCGGATCCCATTTTTCCGTAGAAGGCAAAAAGCCGTTCATTCGGAAAATGCTTAAGAAACGCTTCGGCCGCCTGGGGAAGCTCATCAATGGTGTTAATTTGAAATGAAAACATGTTTTTTACCGTCTTGGTTGCTGCAAATTTAAGTAAAGTTCATTTTAAAAAATACAAAGGCTGAGCTTTGTTCGATTTCTGTTTTCGAAAAATGTATTACTTTTGAAGAAATCACAATTCAAGCAATCATTATGAATCTGCCAGAAAACTTAAAGTACACCAAAGAACACGAATGGGTTCGTGTTGAAGAAAACATTGTTTCCGTTGGAATCACCGACTTTGCTCAGGGCGAACTGGGCGATATCGTGTTTGTTGAAATTGAAACGGAAGGCGAAGACCTTGCCAAAGGAGACACCTTTGGAACCGTTGAAGCTGTAAAAACGGTATCCGACTTGTTTATGCCCGTTGGCGGGAAAGTGCTCGAATTCAACACCGCACTGGAAGACGAGCCGGAACTGATCAACAAAGATCCTTACGGAAAAGGCTGGATGATTAAAATTGAAATGAGCGATGCAGCCGATTTGGATGATCTGATGGACGCCGCTGCTTACCAGGCCATGCTCGAAGCGTAATTTGCAAGCTTGGGCCATTGTCTGCAACCGCATCGGCGAATGCCTCCTGTGTGATAGGCTTAGAAAAGTCATTCGTTGTCATTCAATCGTCATTTGTTATCATTCAGTTGTGCCACTCACGATAAAATGATCTGAAACCAAAAGCATTACGGTTTAAATCGAGCGGATAGGTAGTCAGCAGATAAACAACTAAAATAAATACGATCCCCGGAGAATGATTTCTTCGGGGATTTTTTTTGATGGTATTTGCCGGTGGAGGTGATGGGTTAGGTTCGGATTACTTTAAAAAGTTGTGGAGGATCAGCGTTATCCTGTTCACAAAACCTTATTTTGTTTTCCAACCTTAGTAGCCCTGTTAGATTTATTCCCCTCCCACCTTATTCAGCTTATTTCTTCAATGGGTGTATAAATTGTTGTATTCAATCTTCAAAAAATAAGGTAAATAAGGTTGTGTCTCTACGTTAATCGCTAGCTACTAAGGTTTAGGGAATAAAAATAAGGTTTTTTATTCAAAGCATTAATTTCGACAGATGATTTGGTTTGGCGCTCAAAATTCTCCCACAAAAATATCAAGTGACCCTTAGGTTTGTTACCCCAACGGCTAGGTCGCGGGCCTAATGAACAAGGTCGCGGACCTAATGGACTAGTTTCCGGATCAAAGTGAATAGGTTCCGGACCTAAGTGAATAGGTTTCGAACCTAAAAAAATAGGTAAAAGACCTAAGTGAACCACGTTTCGAACCTATTAGAATAAGTCCGGAACCCATTAGAATAGTTTTTGAACCTAAGCGAATAGGTCCGGAACCTATCGGAATAGGTTGGGAACCTATTGGATTACGTTAAGCAGCTGAGCGACTCGCAAGATACAAGGGCCATCCCCGGCGTCGGGAGTGGCCCTTGTATCTTGCGAAAGAGAGTCAGTGGATTATTTCCCGTATGGAAATAGTTTCTTCATATCGTTGTAAATCGTAATGGCGCTGCTATCCTGCTCCATGGCATGATAACGTACCGAACGGTAAAAAGCCAGTATATCCTGATAGTTGTCGTAGTCGAGCATGATTTTGATGTCGCTAAGATGGCGTTCCAGATCGGTTATGGCGATTAATGTTTCGCCAATGTCCTGGCGTGCCTGGTAGTCGCGCTCAAATTCCTCTACATCCACAAAAGCCGGAACAAAAGCTGGATATTCGGCCATGTAAGTACGTCCTTTGTCGATTTTTAATTTGTTTAGTTCGGCAACAGAACCGTATTCGCGGCGTTCGTCGGTAGAGAGGTTGGGTGCTTTCGGTTTGATAATGTCCTGAATTGTTTGTACCGCACCTTTCAGGCTTGTCTTTTCTTCGTCGGAAAACGTGACTTGAATTAAATCATTGTTGATCATAGGTTTTTGTTTTATTAGTTCATAAATGTTTAAATAGTAGTTGAGAAACTGCCGGACCCACTGGCGGGTTAATAAAGAAGGCCTCAATCCAGACAGTAATCTAATTCAGTCATATGTTTATATATTCCGATTTCCTAAGAAAGGTAACCGTGCAAAAGAAAAATTATTAATCAATAATTTATATCGTATTTTGGAATCCGATAAATTAAACTTATGACAGGAATTGAAAGGTGCCATTTTTAAAAGAATACAAGTATCAAATGGTTTCTAGAATGCTACTTTAACCTGTTAAAGTATTGTGTCAGTTGATCCTCTTTGATCAGTGTGTTGATCCTCACTGTATCAAATCCTCCTTGGATGCTAAATTCGTTTCCCCGGTATTGATAAAACTCAAGAAAGGGGTCTTCGTCAATCATCAGGCTGAACATACTATCGATGCTAAAAGGAAGTTCCTCCTTCATATATTCTTTATTGGTAATTGACAGGATAGCCGAATTAACACCCATCGTACCGTTTAGATAATAACCATCGGCCAATTTTTCGGGCCACCTGAGATTTACATCAGATGGGCCATAAAATGAGGCGATCCGGGTTCTATCTTTCGATAGTTCCACCGTGACATTTTCCGAATAATCCACTTTGGTTTTATATACCCAAATGGTATCGTCTTCACTTCCTTCAAACAACCATCGGCAGGATTGCGTGGCAAAAAGTAAAAAGATGACTAACGAGATGAAAATTTTTCTTTCCATATTACTGAACAACGAGTTTCTCTGAAAAAACTTTATTTTTTGTTCTTATTTTGACATGGTATATTCCTGACGCTAAATTACCAAGATTAAAACTAGTGTCAAACGAACACAAGTTGCTTCGATGAAACAATTGATGGCCATTCATATCATAAACCGCAATATCCCACGCATCTTGGCTATTTGTTTGAACAGAAAAACTACCGTCATTGGGATTTGGATACAAATTGAAATCACATTCTTCGATAATCACAGTTTCTTCCGATAAACTGGTAATCGTTCCATTTTCAATAACTGCTGATTTTTGACCAGGAGAAGTCACGGAATAGGAATTGCTTAGAATTTCACCGCAATTATTTCGAAAGGTAATGATACAGGTGTAGGTTCCATAGATTGAACCTGTCCCGTCCCAAACCACAACAGGAATTTCATCAACTGTACCTGCACTCTGAAAAGCTAATTGTCCATTTAATGCATAAGCTTCAAATTCGTATGTATTTGCATTGTGAGCCCTAAATCTAAGTACTCCGTCTGTAAAATAACCGGTCCAACCTTCAACATAAATGCCACAGTCATCGCTAAATTCATTAATACTGATCATTGCATGAAAATTTCCACCACTTTGCACTTTGAATCCCGGTTTTAGTATAATCGCATCGCCAGCAAAGAGGTTGAGGCTACCACTGCTGGTCACATAAAGGGATTTTCCACTAGCAGGTAAAGAAATAGAATTCATAGCTTCCAGGTTTTTTGTGTCGGAAATGGAGCTATAGGTAACATCATTTATGCTTGAAGCAATATTTCCTATAGAAGGAGAAATTCCAATGATTGCCTGTTGATTCTCATTGTACTCATGATTCCCAGGAGTTAAATCATTAAAATATAGGTATGATGTGTTGTAAGAATTTCCTGGATATCCCCAACCAAAATTGAAATGAAAGTAATCATTGTACGATGAATGGTATCCGTCACATACAAACATATGCTTATCGCCACTAAGATCAGCCTTATCTGCTCTTATTATAACTGGTCTGCCAGCATCAATTTCAGCTCTAATTAGATCATTCCAGACATTCCCGTAAGGGTAGTGTGATCGCACCTTCAATTCAACACCTTCATATCCAAAGTGATCCCTTAGTCCGTCTTTGACATTACTCGTCGTAGCCCAAGAAAAATCAGTTCCAAACAATGTGGTATAGTTCATATTAGCAGCAGTTCCACAATCTTTCAAGAGCATGGCAACCTCATCTCCAGAGGATTCATCTGTGTTATTTACGAGTTCAGGAGGCATAACTTTCCAATTATAATTACGATAATCTGAGAAATTAGGATATTGCCAAAACCACATAATTTGTCCCATCGCAACAGCTGCACATCCTGTTGGTTTTTTGTCATCGCAATCACTTCCGTCAGCATCACCACCCGGACAATATTTGTTGTAAGTAGGGGAGCAGCCTCCATCATTATTTTCTTCCTGAGACCATTTTACATGGCCTCTATCTGTGTTTAGTAAAACGGTGCCAGGAGTGTATGATTTTAATCTCAAACTATTTTCATTATTCATTAGACTTTCCCATTTGCTTTTAACCTCTTCATTCGTTTCAGTGAGTTTCTTGGCTTCTTTTATCTGAGTTTTATATAAACCAAGCAAGAATTTAAATGATTCTGCAAGTTGAGATGATTCAAGCATCAGCCCTTCATATGAGAAACCTAAAATAGGAACCGTTGATTCCGTTACTGAAACCATAGCCCATCCACCGCCAGTGAAATTAACTATATATAGAATAATATCTCCCTCATCTTTTATATCATATACATTATCGACTGATACTGAAAAATTTGGGTTTCCCTGCTTCATGAAATTTTGTGCAACAGTCTGAGCTGTTTTTTTATCAATATCTTTTGCATCAGAATAATGTACAAAACTTGTGAAAAGCACTATACAAATACATATCCTTCTCATTTTGCAATTATTTAGATTTCAATTCATCTATCTGCTTTTGCTGTTCGATAACATAGAGGGTCAATTCTTCAATTTTTTGAAGGAGCTTTGCGTTCATTTCGGCTACATTAATACCGTTTTCTTTTACTTGGGTTTCGGTAGGCATATCCGGCAAATGTTTGTTTTCGTTAATAAAACTTTCCAGTTCTTGAAGAGAAATCATGTCGTGATTTATGTCGAAAACAAAATCTGGCCAATTGGTTTGTAGTTTTACGTTAATTTCTTCTGCAATTATGCTCCCAGATACCGCTAGTTTATGGCCTTTTGTATCATTTGTTCCGATGCCCACATTTCCGGAGTGAAAATAGAAAGTACTTGCAGCAAACGAAATCGGCACATGCGCTGTATTGCCGGCATTTGTAGCGTTAATCGATATATTGTTTCCACTAGTTAAATTCCAATCCCCTATTTCAAGCCTACTATCATAGTCTCCAACTTGAAAGCGAGAATATCCTTTAACGTGCAAAGGTCTTTGAGGATTGGAAATTCCAATACCAACTTTTGTGCTTGTCGGATTTGCATAAAGGGCACCGGAAACAGGACTCCAAGTTTGAGCTAAGGAAACAGTACTTGTAATTAAAGCGAATGTGAAAAGTAAAATTTTTCTCTTCATGGTGATAAAATTTAAAGGGTTATGAATAGTTGAGCTACTATTTATGGATATTCCGGAAGCTACCACCCAGGAATCCGGCGTATACCACCCAGGTTGAGTAACTAAATCGAAGAACTTATTTTACTGACAATATTACCGTTTTTTTCTTAAACTCTCTCCTTTTAATTCAAACCGGTGTGCCGTATAGACGATCCTGTCCAGGAAGCTGTCGGCCACGGTGGGTTCGGAAAAAACATCAAACCAATTGGCCACAGGTAACTGGCTGGCAATAATGGTTGATTTTCGGGCATGACGGTCCTCGATGATTTCCATCAAATCCAGTTGCGGTTGTCCTTCCAGTGGAGACAGCCCAAAATCGTCCAAAACAAGCAGGTCTGTTTTGGCCAGCTTGTCAAAAACCCGGGTTATGGTGCCTTCCAGGCGGGCAATCTTTAGTTTCATTATCAGCTTTTGCATATTAAAATATGCCACGGTGAAACCCAGTTCGCACGCTTTCAGGCCCAGGGCCGAAGCCAGCGAACTTTTTCCGACCCCTGTTAATCCAACGATGATCACAGCCTCCCCGTTTTTGATGTAATCCCCCATGGCCAGCCTTGTCAGCAGGGATTTGTCGATTCCCCTTGCCGGATTGGTGTCGATTTCTTCCAGCCCTATGTGGTAACGAAAGCGGGCATTCTTTTCCAGCCGGCTAAACCGGTTCATTTTTCGCTGGTCCTGTTCTGCCTGGAGCAGCAAGGCCAGCCCGTCTTCCAGGGAAAGTTCTGTACTTTTCCTTGTTTCAATTAACGTTTTCCAGCAGGCAGCCATGCCGGACAACCGCAGCCCGGTCAGTTGACTAATCATTTGATCCATCTTCTTTTCATTTTTTAGTTAATACTCTTATTGTTTTTCCTTGATTATTGAAAGTCTCCCCGGATATTTTCGTGTTCGGGGAGTTTCTTTATGGTTGAAGGTTTATCGGATGTCATCCTGTTTTCGATTCGCCTGCGTACAAACTGATAACTTGGTATGCCGTTGGCAACGGCGACCTGGCAGGCTTCTTCAAAACGGGAGGGATCGGTTTTGCGTTGAAGGCTCAACAGCCCGTCACAGCGTTTATATAATACCTCGGGCGTTTCTTCCTTTGCAAACATCATCTCCATCAGGTGGAGCAGGCCATCCGACCTTTTCCGGGCCAAATCCATGTAGTACTCGGGGCTGCGGTCCATGTAATGCTGATGAGCCGATGGCATGTGCTCCCGCACGACCGTATATCCGAAACCGATGTTGCGCTGATGAGTGGCAACCAGTTCACTTTTGCAGTAGATCCGGACAAGGGTACGGGTGTAAACCACACTGGCTTTTTCCCCGGTGCATGCATAAGGGACTGAATAATAGTGTTTGTCCCGTGCCAGGTAAATACAACTGTTTTGCTGCACCCTCAGGCTCGCATAATAGCGGATCTCAAAACCTGTCAGGGGCAAGGTTTTTAACAGTCCTTTTTCATCGGCCAGAAAGTGTTCTTCCCGGCTGTAGTCCCGTTGTTGCATCCGGGTTTGGTTATGCTGCAGGATCTTCTCGCCGATGGCCCTGTTCAGCTCGGCCACGGAAAAAAAGACATGGTTGCGCAGCCGGGCATACACCCGCTGGTAAACCAGCTTAACTTGGTTCTCCACTAAGGCCTTGTTATGTAAATATTTACATAACAAGGCAAATGTAAAGATTACTGTTATGTAAAGACGATCTTGCAAAGTGCTGATTTGCAAGGTCGTCTTTAAAAATCCATTTACATAATTCTATTCTTTCCAAGGTTCATGAGCCATTCTTTCAGTGAAGCGTTAGCCTCCCAAAGAGATTCTTCTGGATCCACGATTTGCTGACTTGCGGCTTCGATGGCTTCTCGTTTACGGTGGTTGGAGAGCTTTGCATAGATTTCGGTCGTTTGTACACTGGCGTGGCCGAGCAGGTCGCGCACAACTATTAGGTCGGTGCCTTTATCCACCAAGGCCATCGCCGTGGAATGTCTCAGCTTATGGGGGCTGGTGTCCGCCGGGATGAGAGAGGGATTCAGGGTTCGTGCCATGTTGGCATATTTTCTGAGCAAATGATTGATGCCCTGGCGTGTGAACTGGTTTCCCGAGTGGTTGGTGAACAGGGGACGGTCAAGGTTATGTGGAAGGAAGGCACCCGTTTTGGCGGTGTAGCCTGCCAAAACCTTGCTAAGTTGTTTTATCATCGGAACATGTCGTTTTTTGCCCCCTTTGCCGTGGATCAGCAGATGGCGGGGATGGTTCATTGACACATCGCGCCCTTTGATTTGGATGAGCTCGCTGACGCGTATGCCTGTGGTATACATCAGGAAGAACATGGCATAATCGCGTTGTCCGGACAATGTTGCCTTGTCTATCTGGCCCAGCAGCAGGTTAATGCCCTCAGGCTTGAGGTAGGAAATTTCTTTTTGCTGGCCTTTTTTGATTTTGATTCTTCTTACATCATCAGTTTGTGCCAGATATTCGGGCCGTTCGTAGCGGACGTAGATGGCAAAGCTTTTAAAGGCTGCAAGTCGCTGGTTTCGTGTGGCTACTGCCACAGACCGGTTTTGTTCCAGCCAGTCGAGGAACGACAAGATGTTTTGCCGCGTGATGTGGTGCAAGTCGATATGCTCGGCAGTCACATGCAGCACAGATTCCATGTAGTCGATGAACTGCACGAATGCGACTCTGTAGGTAGAGATGGTACAACCTGATGCGCCCAGATCATTAACGAGGTAATCGCGGAAGTATTTGTGTAGCAATGATGCAAAGTCAGTCTTCACAATGCACCTCCTTTCCAAAAACATCTTCGAGAGTGGCATCGAACTTCTTCTGCAAATAGGGATAAAGGTTTACTGCAAGTCGCAGGTAACGCTCGGTGGCCATGATGCTGGTATGGCCCATATAAGCCGACAGTATGGGCAGCGCCACGTACATGTCGTGTCCACGCTCAACCATTTGTTTGAAAGCACCCACGGCATGTGTGTGGCGCCAGTCATGCAGGCGTTTCGTGCTCCCTGCGGCGGATGCCGACGGAATGCCGGCCATGCAAAGCAGACGGCTGTGCACTTCCTCAAGCCAGTCGCGCCGCAAAGCACTTCCCTTGCGGTTGGAAAAAATGAAGTCATCCTCTTCCAAAAGATAGAAGGTTTTATCGGCATATACCTTAAGCAATGCATGCATCGATTCTGACAGGACAGCGTAACGTTCCTTCGAACCCTTCGTGACACGTAGTCTGATTATGCCCTCTTCGAGGTCAACGTCTTTCATCCTGATCATCAGAGTTTCAGTGACGCGCAGTCCGCAGCTGTATAAGAGCCTGAACAATACGGGAAACTGTATCTTGTTTTTGGGATTGCCCGGGAAGTCGTAAGCATCCACGGCCTGGAAGTACCGGTCAATTTCGTCATCGGTATAGATGTGGGGGACAAAATTGCTTTTGGGCGGTCGCACATCGCGCAGAATCGTCACTTTATACCCCTTTACGAAGAGGAATTCGAAGAATCGCTTGGTAAAGTTGATTCGCATGTAATGACCGTGATCGGACTCACCATCACGGCGGGAACGCCATGATGCAGACACTTCAGCATCAAAACCAATGAGAGGTATTTTGTTACCTTCCAGAAAAGCATCAAGCTTCTTGAGATACAGGATGTCCTGATCGATGCAGATGCCGGTAGCCTGGCGATAATCGAGAAAGACATCGATTTCCCCGGCGAAAGCTGAGATGAATGACGGTCTGTTCATTTCACATCCTCCTTTCTATTTGTATACCAGTAGCTGTTAAGGTTCGGTACGGGGAGTGAACATTCACGCAGATGATCGATGTCTATCTTGACATAGGTTTTGGTTGACTCGGTCGAAGAATGTCCCAGGGCGGTACTAATCACCTGGAAGCCGATCCCCTGTTTGAGCATGTTGGAGGCCAGGCTGAAACGGAGCGAGTGGGGCCCGTGTTTCTTTTGCTGCCATCTCTTTATCTGTGACCGGCGGAAAGCGGCGGTAACTATTGAATGGATGGTCGCAGTCGAAAGGGCCTTGCCCCCGGTGATATGGTCGTGGCTGACAATGATAACATCGTTAACTTCGGTTGATCGGCCATGGCGTAAATAGTCAATAATGGCGTTCCCGACAGATGAGAGCAACGGGTATTCCACGGGCACATCGGTCTTGTATTGACTAAACGAAACAGTGCTACGTTCCCAGTCGATATGCTTAAAACTTAGCCTGACAATGTCGGAGGCACGCATCCCGTATTCTGCGGCAAGGAGAACAACCAGGTAATCTCGCTTTCCCTTGGGCGTGCTGCGATCGATAGCTCCGAGCAAAGATTTTATTTCCTCTGTGGTATAGGTTGTGGGTATCTGAAGATGCTTGGAGCGCTTTGGCTCTTTCAATACATAGGGAGACAGGTCTTTACCGAGGATACTGAAGTCGAACAAGTATTGAAACATCTCCCTGACGGTGGATTTATAGTTGGTTCTATTACCGCAGGCATCCGAGGCGAAGAACTCTTCATTTAACCCGATGGTCACATCCTTTAGATCCAACATTTTGTCATGTAGAAAGTTGTCATACCGACAAAGAATCCAAAATTTGTACCGGATGGTGGTGGGTCGATATCCCTTTTCTTCCTCGCACCAACACAAATAGGGATGCACGTGGTCTTTCAGAATCGTGTAGAACCGATATTCTTTGAGTGGCGTCCTTCCTTCAAAGGGTTCTCCTTTAAAGAAGTTGTTGAGCATCCGCAGTACCCTCAATGTGATTCTGTCCTTGTCCGGGAGATTTATAGCGGCCTCCCAACACCCGGTTTTTTCTAGGGAGTAGGCACGTATTGCCTCCTCGGACACACGATCAATGGCGTGGTCGTCAGCCCACTCGCCGAATAGACGGCAGACTTTACCATAAGTCCAGCGAAGTTCCTGGCTGTAACCCATATCGATAAGTTCGAGTTGGAACTCATCGATAACTTTTTTGATTTTCTTCGGCATCGTTTCCATGTTTAAAAGATTGATGCCTAAAGGTACTCAAGGTAATGTTATGTAAAAAAATAATGCAGATAAAAGCTGATTAATAAGATCTTAAGAAGCAATATTTACATAGCAATAATCTTTACATTTGCCTTGTCTTTTGGAGCCCGCACGCGCGTAGCCAGCACGGCAAAACCATAGTGGTTGGCAAAATCGTCCATCACCCGGTTAATGTCCGGTTCATACCGGTCGGCTTTAATCACGGCGGCTTTAAGGTTATCACAAACCACGATTTTGGGAACACCACCGAGTGATTGCAAACAGCGGCCAAGGGCGTGAAGAAAGTTTTCCGTATTCTGATGCGAAACAGCCATTGCAAAACTATAATCCGAGTAAGGGAGCGAGGCAACGAAAACATAGGCATTGACAACTTCCCCCGTCTCACGGTTGATGTAAGAGAACGTATCCCCGGCAAAGTCTACAAAAAGCTGCTGTCCGGGTTGATGCACCAGTACCGCAGAAGGCTTACGGGCAACGCGAAGCTGGTTTAAATGATAGCAGAACTGGGAGTAGCCATACCCGCCAGGATACTTTTCAAGATACTCTTTCCAAAGCAGTTTGATGGTTACATGTTTGCGTTTTAGTTCCCCTTCAAGCCAGGGGAGCATCTGTTTAAGGTCATTAAACCGCTCTTCCAGGTAGGCTGGGTTTCCGGCATGAAAACAGCCTTCCAGCACAGGATCATCCAGGGTCAGAAGCTCTCCAATGTCCAGTTTCCCGGATGCTATTTTTTGCATGTAGTTGTTGACCGTCCCTTTGTAAATACCGAGTTCTTTTCCGATCTGACGGTTGGACAGCCCGCTCTGATGAAGCCTTAAAATTTGTTTTAACTGACTCATAAGTATTACTTTTCTTGCCATAATCCGTGTGCTTGTTTGTTTGTTTTTTTAGCACACAAAGTACTCGAAAAGTTACTCCCGGGGAACCAATTGGTGGGTGCATATGCTCCGGATTCTGACAAGGCCAGTGAAAGAGACCTCTCAAAAACATATCACATTCCTTATCAATGGGTTGAAAGTCCGTTTCTGGGTGGCTATGCTCCGGAATCGTAGCTGTTTTTTGCCGTTTTCGGACAAATCGTACCGGTTGGGTGGTTATGCTCCGGAATCGGTCTGACCGACCGGCGCGATTCCTCCATAAATCACATTTTATACCCCAAAATACCCCTGTGAACCCCATTTTTGGGTGCATATCCGCCGGATTGTCATGATTTTTCCTTGTGAAAAATCTCCATTCCATCTGGATTCTCTATAATTTACTGGGTGGTTATGCTCCGGATTATCCATATTTATTCTTGTAACAAAGAAAAGGTTACCCCCATATTTCATATTTAACATTCAAAATGCCCTATGACATGTCATTTGAACTTAAGATGTGAAAAATAATAGAGAAAAGTAGCAACGTCATGTATGAGGCAAACTCAAAAAGAGTTTGGTTGTTGAGGATATTCTCTTATTTTTCCCGTGGGCTGTTCTTTACCAGCGTAGTTCTATACCGTGCTTTGTATTAAAATCAAGTAGTCCTGTGTCATTAATTCCTGTCAGATGATTAGAATAAGTGAAGGAGAGAATTATTGATTTTGCAAAAAATATTCGCACCTTTCCTGTCGAGATGGGTTCATGATAGGCTATAATTGACTATTCGTTATTTTTGAGCTGTAACCCTGATGATCCACACATCCTGCTGTGGTTTGCCATTTTTTACTTCACCGGGTACATGCTCCAGAATTTCATTCGTGTGAATTAATTTTTTAACAAACGAAACTGGTTGAAAAGCACTAAACGTACGATGTCCTTCTTTGCTCTTTGACCTAACAACCAAATTTCCGCTATCAAAATGTTTTTTCTCAATCTCTGTTAATTTATTTCTGAAACCATTTCCCTGTAAGGTTAAAAAAAGAATACCGCCTTGTTTAAGCACCCTAATAAGCTCGTTAAACCAAGCAAAATGCATTTCTTTTGAGAGATGGGTAAATATTGAAATACCATATACGATATCAAAGGTTTCGTTTTTATAATTTAAAGGCGGTGCAAGTTTGTTTGTAGTGAAAGAAACATTGGAAATGTTTTTGATACACCAATCAATGTATTTTTCATTGTAATCTGTGCCGTAGAACTGACAAGAATTATCCATAAACGAGGGTAGATGTCTTATAACCCTTCCGGGTCCACAACCCCAATCCAATACTTTTAAATTTTCCAGTTCCTTATACTTTCTGAAATAAGAAACTAGCCATTCAGCGGTTTCTATGCTCTTGTTGTAAAAGCTAAAGTAGTTGAGGTTAAAAGTCTCATAGATGAAATATGGCGGAGGTAGTTTCACATTTGGGTTTTCGATGTAGAACGCTCGTCTCAGTTTATACGATTTTGCATAGCTAACGTAGTATCGTATTTTATCCAAAAACTTCATAAGTCTTAATCTACGTAAGGCGGAGATAATGGAGTACTTGTTCATAATCAAAAGTGGTTGCGTATGCAAAGAAACATGGATTAGTTTGATATGCAAAACTAAGAATTAAACAGTTGGATGAACGTTTTCAGTATTTTGGGAATGAATAATTATTCCTATTACAGCATTATTGAGTATTGTGGATAGGATCAAAAAGGTGGAAAGTCATTATAAAAATTTTGGCGGGTGCCAAATTTTAGAAATTCAACAGTTCCTTTGTCAATATATACCCCAAACCGGCATTGTCCGTGTTTGATCTTAAAAAATTTACCCCTGCTTTGAAGCGGCTCACAATGAGGAATGTCGCTAATTGTTCCTGCCTGTTCGCAATCTTCAATAACTGTTCTTATCAGGGATTTTATTGCGGTTTGTTTTACTTTTTTGACATCCTTTAAGAACGAATTGCGGAATTCCACTTTCATTTCAAGGCATTTAAAACTTCTTCTTTGCTGACCTTCCTGGTTTTGCGGCTTGCTTTCAATGCTTTCAACATGGAGATATTCTCCAATTCTTCGTCCGTGGCAATGGTTGCATTTTCAACCCCTTTCAAAAGCCGGATTGCTTCGAGGATGCGTTTTGCATTGGATCCGTCTTCGATATTGATTACGATTGTTTTCATTTCTATTTTGTTTCCAACAAACTTACAAATTTTAACCCGAAAAAGCCGAAGTTGCATCGTTGCGAATGTGTTATGGTTTTCGGCACAAGAGGTAGAATGGGCCAGCGTGGGAGCGTGAGAAAGCTAATTTTTATTTTATCCCAACATCACCACCAGCTTTTTCAAGGCAGCAATCAATTGGTCAATTTCGTCGACGGTGTTATACACGGCGAAAGAAACCCGGATGGTTGCCTGCACTCCGTAGTGATCCATCACCGGGTCGGCACACAGGCGGCCGGTTCGCACGGCAATGCCCATTTTATCGAGCATAGTTCCCAGGTCAAACGGGTGAATTCCTTCAATATTAAAAGTAATAACGCCCGATTTTTCCGGCTGTGTACCGTAAATCATCAGGTCCGGAATTTCCAACATTTTTTGGGCGGCGTAGGCCAATAAACTGTTTTCGTAAGCTGCTATGGCCTTTAAATCCAGCTTTAGCAGGTAACGAATCGCTTCGCCAAACGCAATGACGCCAGTGATGTGTGGGGTGCCAGCTTCAAACTTATAGGGGACTTCGTTAAAGGTCGTGTTTTCAAAAGTCACTTCCGAAATCATTTCGCCGCCGCCCTGGTACGGAGGCATTTGGTCCAGCAGTTCTTTTTTGCCATACAAAACACCAACCCCATTTGGGCCGTACATTTTATGTGCTGAGAAAACGTAAAAATCGGCATCCAGCGCCTGTACATCTACCGGAAGGTGTTTCACGGCCTGCGCACCATCAACCAACACCTTGACCCCTTTCGCATGCGCTTTGACAATAATCTCCCCGACCGGGTTGATGGTTCCCAGCGTGTTTGACACATGGGCTACAGCAATCAGCCGGGTTTTTTCATTGATCAGCTCATCCAGCTTTTCGAGCTCCAGCCGGCCATCGTCGGCAAATGGGAGTTTGACAATGCGCGCGCCTTTTCGTTTGGCCATTAACTGCCAGGGGACAATATTGGCGTGATGCTCCATTTCCGAAACAATGATCTCGTCGCCTGCCTTCACAAAAGCTTCGCCAAATGAAAAGGCCACCAGGTTGATACTTTCGGTTGTTCCTTTGGTGAAGATGATTTCCTCGCGCAAGCCGGCATGAACGAAATCTTTGACCAAATCGCGTACGGCTTCAAACTCAATGGTTGCCTGATCGGCCAGGAAGTGCGCTCCACGATGAATGTTGCCGTAATACTCCAGATGCAGCTGTTCTTCCTTCTTTAAAACCGATAAGGTTTTTTGCGATGAAGCAGCACTGTCCAGGTAGATCAATGGTTTGTTGTAAACGTGTTGATTCAGAATGGGAAAATCTTTTCGTATGCGGGCTATATCAAGTGTCATGGTATTTTCTTTTTTGATCGAGTATTGAGCATCTCACTACAAGGGAAACGCGCAATACGGCGTCCTCTTTATTTCAAACACAAAACTAATCTTTTTGATTAAACTTTTGAAAATGAATATTGCAGTTGGCTTCAGTCAACGGGTTAAAGGCTGGCGAGATGCTCGGCTTTAGCCTCATTCAGTCGATGTGGCTAAAGTCTGTCTAGCTGAGAACAGGATAACCGTCGGATAAATCCGACGGAAATTGAAGCTCCGGGTAGTTGACGGTTTGAACCTTCCGTTTTTGAGTCATGCAAAAAATTTTATTCTGATGCAAAGTCGAAGATCCAACCTCCAGGTCAAACCCCACAGCTCAGCTCAGCTTGCTGGCTTTTAATCGCAGGCTGTTGGCGACCACCGATACCGAGCTGAAGGCCATGGCCGCACCGGCAATCATGGGGTCGAGCAGAAAGCCGTTGACCGGATAAAGCAGGCCGGCGGCAATCGGAATACCAATGGCGTTGTAGATAAAGGCCCAAAACAGGTTTTGCTTGATGCCCAGCACCGTTTTTCGCGATAGTTGCAGGGCTTTGGGAATGAATTCCAGGTCGGAAGTGATGAGCGTCATTTTAGCGACATCCATCGCAATGTCGGAGCCATGCCCCATGGCAATGCTCACGTCGGCCTGGGCCAGCGCGTGCGAGTCGTTGATCCCGTCGCCCACCATCGCCACCAGCTTGCCTTCGGCTTGCAGTTGCTTAATAAATTCGGCCTTGTCGGCTGGCAGTACCTCGGCCTTAAAATCGGTGACACCCACCTGTGCCGCCACTGCCGCAGCGGTTTGACGGTTGTCGCCGGTAAGCATGTAAACGGCTACGCCCATTTGTTTCAGCCGGGCAATGGCTGCTTTCGAAGTCGGTTTCAGTTGGTCGGCAATGGCCACAACGGCCAGCACCTGCTTCTCGTTGGCAAAGAACACTACTGTTTTGGCCTTGTCCTGCCACATCCGGCTTTGCTCTTCCAGCTCGGGCGTCAGCGTAATTTTTCGTTCGTGTAGCAGGTGGCTGTTTCCAACGAAGTAGCGTTCGCCGGTTTCATCGCTTGCTTCCACGCCTTGTCCCGTCAGGCTGTTAAACCCTTTGACAGGCACCGAACTGATCCCGTCAGCCTGAAGCTTGCGAACCACCGCTTCGGCCAGCGGATGTTCAGACTGGGCCTCCATGCCCAGCAGTACCCCATGCACGCGGTCGCCGGCAACTGCTGGTTCCCACACGATGTTCGTCACTTCGGGCTTGCCTTTGGTTATGGTGCCTGTTTTATCCAGCACCACGGCATTCACCCGGTGCCCCAACTCCAGGCTTTCCGCGTCTTTAATCAGAATATTGTTTTCGGCGCCTTTGCCAACACCAACCATAATGGCGGTGGGAGTCGCCAGTCCCAGCGCACACGGACAGGCAATAACCAATACCGCCACCGAGGTCAGCAGGGCATGGGTAAAGGCATCTTCGCCACCCACCAGCATCCAGGTGGCGAAGGTCAGAATGGAAATCAACAGCACGACGGGCACAAAAATACCCGCGATTTTGTCGACCAGCTTTTGCACCGGTGCTTTGCTTCCCTGTGCTTCCTGCACCATTTGAATGATCTGGGCCAGCAGCGTTTCGCCACCCACCTTCTCGGCTTCAAACTGAAAGCTGCCTTTTTGGTTGATGGTTCCGGCAAACACTTTTTGCCCACTGGTTTTCTCAACTGGCACTGGTTCGCCGGTAATCATGCTTTCATCAACAAACGAATTTCCCGACACGACCGTTCCATCAACCGGAATCTTCTCGCCGGGCCTCACCACCACCTGGTAGCCTTTTTGTACCGAGGCAATGAGGATTTCCTGCTCCTGCCCGTCAATGATGGCTTTCAGCGTTTTAGGCTGCAAGCCCATCAGCTTTTTTAGTGCCGAAGAGGTGTTCGACTTGGCTTTTTCCTCCAGTAGTTTTCCTAGCGAAATAAAGGTGATAATCACGGTCGCGGCTTCGTAGTACACATGCGGATGAATGCCCCGTGCGTGCCAAAAGCCAGGAAACAGGGTGTTGAAAAAACTGAACAGGAAAGCGATTCCGGTACTTAGCGCCACCAAAGTATCCATGTTGGCCCGCCCGTGACGAGCCTGTTTCCATGCGTGGATAAAAAAACTCCTTCCGAAGTAAAATAAAACGGGAACGGATAAAACCATCGAAATCCAACGACCGGGTTCCCATCCCATAAAAAACATGCCCAACACAAAAACGGGCAGTGTTAAAAGTGCCGACCAAATCGTCCGCTGTTTGACATCAGCATAGTGTTTTTGCTGCATTTCCTGTTGGGCTTCCGCCGGATCGTCTGTATCCACCAGCAAATCATAGCCAATGGCCCGAATGGCGTTTTGCAAATCGGACGGGCTAAGCTTTTCGTCGTATTCCACCCAAACCGAACTCGATGCGAAGTTGACACTGGCCTGGCTCACCCCTTCGGTGTGTTTTAAAATGGATTCGACACTTGACGCGCAGGACGCACAGGTCATGCCGGTTACCGGAAACGTTTGCTTAACCAGGTTGCCGCCCGCTATTTTTGATTCAGATAGAGTCATTGTTTTCATCGTTGTGTGGGATTTAATTGTACATCACAAATTTCGCTAATGAATTGACCGAAACTGTTACAGAATCCTGCACACGATTTATAAGATTTTGCTCAAAGGGAGTCGAGCGGCCGCAGGTTGGGTGTGTGGGCTCTTTTGAATTGGGAGGGCGTCATCCCGGTTTCCTTTTTGAATTGTGACGATAAGTAAGCGACACTGCTGTAGTTCAGCTCGCAGGCAATTTCCGACAAGCTCAGCTCATCGTAAAACAGCAGTTCCTTGACCTTTTCGATTTTTTGCCTGGTCAGGTATTTCTCAATGGTGATGCCTTCCACGGCCGAGAACAAACGGCTCAGATAACTGTATTCATACGCGAACTTGTTGGCCAGGTAAGTGGATAAATTAACCGTCAGCGGCTCTTTGCTGTGGTGAACCTGCTCAATAATCAGGGTCTTGATTTTGGAAATGATGGCCGACTTGCCGGGCTCCAGCAGTTCGAAGCCAAGCGCTTGAAGCTTAGCCCCGAAAGCTTGCCGTTGCGACACCGAAATGGTTTGCTGAAGGTGAACCTGCCCCAGCTCAACTTGCCGAAAGGGAATGTCCAGTGCTTTTAAAGCAGCCTCCACCGCCATCACGCAGCGCGGGCAGACCATGTTTTTGATATGGAGGATTTCGGGACTGGACATTCTGGTTTCATTTAAGAATAAAATTCACTTCTGAGGATTAGACGCTAAAATACACCATTTTGTTTATTCGAAGCAGAAATCACGTAAAACAAAAAATCGCCCAAAAGCTTTGGTTTCGCTTCGGACGACTTCTTGGTTTTCCAGTCAAATCTGTTTTTTAACAATGCTAGAATGGCATCACATCGGTTGATCGCCGCGGCTCAAACGCCGGAGCTAATTTGGTAGGGCGAACTTTTCAAGGCGTTGGAAAGATCTTCCAAACGAAGTGGTTCGTCTGTTTCGAGGGCCACTTGCTTTTGGTTTAAATCGACCTGCACATTCTTAACCGATTCAACGTTCGACAACAGCTTGTTCACCACATTGGCGCAACCCGCGCAGGTCATTCCTGATACATTATATTTTTCAATCATAGCGTGTAATTTTTAAGAATTAATACACCTCAAAGGTAGGGCATGGCAGCGCTTGATCTGTTATGCTTTTTTGTCTTGGTTTTATAAGATTCTGATCTTGTCGAAAAGCATCTGCTTCATTAGCGCTTTAATCCGAAGGAACGCTTGAAAATATTATCTTGCTTCACCGTGCTTTTGTTCCTTTACGTCTAAGGTATTCTTATATTTATGAAATGATAAAACGGAGGCCAGCTTGTTCAATTTAAAAGCTAATTCTATGAATACCAAATCAATTGATATTGACCAATTAATTTTCAATCTGATGAAAATCAGGGAGGCAATTCTTTCCTGTGAAGAAGAATACGAGCCGGTGATTCAATCGGTACACTCCAATTACCGCTACAGCGTGCGCAATTTCATCCGTTACCTGAAACTTCGCACGTTTGAACTTCGAAAAATACAGGAAGAACTTTCCGCTATGGGATTGTCGTCCATTGGGCATTCGGAGCGCTATGTGCTGGCCAATATTGAGAATATCCTGTATTTTTTGCACTTGTACCAAGGCAAGAAGTTTCGTGGGAAATACGATTTGGGCGAACACCCGGTGAACTATTTTCAAAGTAATACAGTACTCGAAAGCAATACCACCCGATTGTTGGGAAAAAGCAACCAGTCGCTTAACACACGTATCATGGTTACGCTGCCTTCGGAATCTGCTACGGATTACAAAATGGTGAAAAGCCTGATTGATCAGGGCATTGAAGTAGCTCGAATTAATTGCAGCCACGATCGGCCGGAAGATTGGCGAAAGATGATTGGTCATGTACAACAGGCATGCCGGGAGGTGGGGCACGAATGCAAAATCTTCATGGACTTGCCCGGACCGAAAATGCGCACCGGAGAGGTAAAACTGAAAAGGAAGAAAAAGAAGAAAAAGCCGGTGGATTACATCTCCCTTCACACAGGAGATCATCTTCATGTGTATCAAAAAGCCATCATGGGACGCGATGCCCAATATAGTTCGGCGGGGGAAATGATCGCTCCGGCCCGGGTTTCAATTGCGTCCATGATTCAGTTTGAAGATCTTAATCCCGGTGAAAGTATTTGGTTTGACGATGGAAAAATCTGCGGAAAAATCCGTTCCATAACCAATGAATACCTGGATGTTGAAATTATCCGGGCAACCAGAAACAAAGGAAGTAAGCTGCGGGCTGAGAAAGGCATCAACCTGCCCGATTCAAGACTAAATCTGCCATCCTTGTCGCCCGACGATTTGAATTTTCTGCCTGTTTTGATTGAACTGGCTGATATTATCGGTTACTCTTTTGTCAGAAAAGCCTCGGATGTGCTTGCTCTTCAGCGAAAACTGGAGGAATATGGAAAGTCGGACATCGGTCTGGTGCTTAAAATTGAGAACCGTGATGCGTTTGAAAACTTGCCCGAACTGCTCATCACCGCCATGCGAAACCCAAACATCGGGGTGATGATTGCCCGAGGAGACCTGGCCGTTGAGTTGGGCGCCGAACGTATTTCGGAGGTGCAGGAGCAAATTCTGTGGCTTTGTGAGGCCGCTTTTATCCCCAATATCTGGGCCACTCAAGTGTTGGAAAAACTTTCAAAAGAGGGAGTCGCCACACGAGCCGAAATTACCGATGCGTCAATGGCTGCACGAGCTGAGTGTGTGATGCTCAACAAAGGGGAGAACATGCTGGAAACTGTTTCTATTTTATCGAGCATCCTGCATCGTATGGAGGCACATCAATACAAAAAGAAGGGAACTCTGCGTGCGCTTCGTGTAGCGGAAGGCTTTTTAGATAAAAAAAATTTGCTGGCCTAGTATTGTCTGATATCAGTTAAGATCAACGGTAATTCATCCGATGAAAACCAAACGAAATCCTAAAGCGGAAATCAAAAGCTTTTCATTCTATTTTGAAAAAAATTGTGATTATCCAAAAAAATAACCCTAACTTGCAACCAATTAATATATTAAAATCATGAACAAAGGAACAGTAAAATTTTTCAACGAGTCTAAAGGTTTTGGATTCATCAAAGATGCAAATTCTTCAAAAGAATATTTTGTGCATTCATCTGGTTTAGTTGATAACATTGGTGAAAATGACGAAGTAACATTTGAGTTGCAAGAAGGCAAAAAAGGATTAAATGCGGTAAATGTTAAACTAGCGTAGTTTAAAATAAATTCACCATTTAAAGATTTTAAATCCCGCCAATGGCGGGATTTTTTTATGTCAGAATTTTAATGAATTGTGATATCATGTGCTTCGCCAGACCCTCTTGGGAAACGAATATTTTCGGTTAATTCCTGCACTTCGTCGGGGGCTGGCTTGGTCAGTCGCGAAACGACAATTGAAATCAGGAAATTAAACAGCATCCCCAAGGTCCCAATGCCTTCAGGCGAAATCCCGAACCAGAATCCTTCGCTGGTTCCCGGTCCATTCAGTTGTGGCGTGAAATAGAAAATATAGGAAGCGGTAAACACGATCCCTACAATCATTCCGGAAATCGCGCCCTCACGGTTCATCCGTTTATCAAAAATACCCAGCACGATGGCCGGGAAGAATGAAGAAGCCGCCAGCCCAAATGCCAACGCGACGACCTGGGCAACAAAGCCAGGCGGATGCATCCCGGCAATTCCTGCTGCAACTACAGCAACTGCAATGCTGATTCGGGCGGCCCAAAGTTCACCATGTTCCGAAATGTCCGGTCGCAAATATTTCTTTAGCAAATCGTGTGAAATGGAAGTGGAAATCACCAATAGAAGACCAGCCGCCGTTGATAGCGCTGCAGCTAATCCTCCAGCTACTACCAGGGCGATTACCCAAGCAGGGAGGTTGGCAATTTCTGGGTTGGCCAGCACGATAATGTCCTGATCAATCGTTAATTCATTTTGTCTTGCATCAGCGACGTACTGAATTTTTCCATCGCCATTTTTATCGGTAAACGAAAGCAAGCCGGTATGCTCCCAGTTCGAAAACCATTCTGGAACATCTTCATACGGCTTCTCCGAGACGGTGTTGATCAAATTGGTTCGGGCAAAGGCAGCCACCGCCGGAGCGGTGGTATATAATAAAGCAATAAAAAGCAAAGCCCAGCCAGCCGACGCGCGTGCATCTTTCACCTTTGGAACGGTGAAGAATCGAACGATAACATGTGGCAAACCAGCTGTTCCAAACATTAACGCAGCCGTGATGAAAGCCATGTTCAGCAAGTTGCCCTTCTTAACAGCCGTGTACTCAGCAAAACCCAAGTCAACGGAAAGTTGATTCAATTTATCTAGAAGAAACGCGCCATCTGTTGTTCTGCTTCCAAAACCCAATTGGGGAACCGGGTTGCCAGTCATTTGGAGTGAAATGAAAATCGCAGGTACAGTAAAAGCAAAGATCAACACGCAATATTGAGCTACCTGTGTGTAGGTAATGCCTTTCATCCCGCCAAGCACCGCATAAAAAAACACAATGCCGATCCCGATCAAGACACCCGTTTCAAATGGAATATTCAGAAAGCGGGCAAAAGCGACACCTACTCCTTTCATTTGTCCAACTACATAGGTAAATGAAACAAAGAGGGCGCAAATAAGTGCTACCAGGCGCGCATTTCGGGAATAGTAACGTTCGCCTATAAAATCAGGCACCGTATATTTTCCAAACTTCCGGAGGTACGGAGCCAGCAATAAGGCCAGCAGGACATAGCCACCGGTCCAGCCCATCAGGTATTGAGCACCACCGTAGCCCATAAAGGAGATCAGTCCGGCCATGGATAGAAATGAAGCAGCCGACATCCAGTCGGCAGCGGTGGCCATGCCATTAATCACCGGATGCACACCTCCTCCTGCTACATAAAACTCTTCCGTTGAACCTGCACGCGACCAGGCTGCAACTACGATATAAATAATGAACGTGAATGCGACCAGAAAGTAGGTCCATATTTGAGCATCCATAAGCAAATTGTTTAGTTAGATTTCGTCCACTTCAAATTCCTTGTCCAGCCGATTCATCAGAAACACATACACAAAAATCAGCACCACAAAAACGTAGATAGATCCTTGGTGTGCAAACCAAAATCCTAATGGAAAGCCACCCAGCCGAAACTGGTTCAAAAAATCGGCCGATAAAATTCCGGCACCAAACGAAACCACAAACCAAATCAAAAGAAGGATTGATAGATAAGTTAGATTTTTTCTCCAATATAATTTCTTGTCTTTATGAATCATACTGCTTAGATTGTATCAAAATAAATACAATAAAGACTAAAATATCCGAAATTGCAAACTCCATTTACAAATGGGATGTTTTTTGGATGGCGATCAAAAAAAGACCGTATCAATGATAAAACCTAAGCGATTCATTAACTGTGAAATACAAGCAATAGTCTGGATTAGATGTCTATGCTTTGAATTACTGGTACGGCTTTTGTCAATTTGGAATCAGAGACCATTCATTTAATACTTAAAGTCATGAAAAAATTAATCATCATATCCGTCCTCGCACTGCTCACAGCAGTTGGAAGCACCGCAAGAACAGAGTCATACCCGGATGAATACCTGGGACTGCCGGGAGACAACTTTAATCTCTACGCCACCATGAAACTGTTTCAGGAGTCGGAAACTCTTGAAGATTTTGAAAGAAGC
>SWCB01016434.1_pt1 | contig 59148 bp, 57 predicted proteins | sample 4692901 | NCBI WGS metagenome assembly SWCB01 (sample SAMN10267276, study PRJNA491770) | bioreactor metagenome | isolation source: DHS bioreactor inoculated with subseafloor sediment | place: Japan: off Shimokita Peninsula | collected 2006-08 | reverse complement strand
TATACATCATCATTTCCCCCAATCCTCCCACTGATCTGATGTGGGCAATTTACATACTCACCCTCTTATCGTTGATTTATGGAGTGATGTTTGTCATGCCTATTGGTGGAGCCGATATGCCGGTAGTTATCTCCCTGCTAAACGCCTTAACGGGTATTGCGGCAGCCATGGCCGGGTTCATTTACGGAAATCAGGCCATGATTCTTGGTGGTATATTGGTTGGTGCAGCCGGCATGATTTTAACCATGCTGATGTGCAAGGCAATGAATCGTTCACTGCTCAATGTAATCATTGGATCATTTGGCGGCAGTGCTGCCGGGGCCGCAGGAGATGGTGATAAAACGGTAAAAGAAATTTCATTGAGTGATGCTGCCGTTCTGTTGAGCTACTCACAGAAGGTATATATCGTTCCCGGTTATGGACTGGCGGTAGCTCAGGCTCAGCATCTTTGCCATGAGTTGGATACACTGCTTGCGGCTAAAGGCGTAGAAGTAAAATATGCTATACACCCGGTTGCCGGGCGCATGCCAGGTCATATGAATGTGCTTTTGGCCGAAGCCGATGTGCCATACGATAAGCTCGTTGAAATGGATGAAGCCAACAATGAGATGCCCAATACGGACGTAGTGATCGTAATTGGTGCCAATGATGTGGTCAATCCAGCCGCTGAAGATGATCCCGGCAGTCCGATTTATGGTATGCCTATTATAAAAGTACTGGATGCAAAAAATGTTATTGTAATGAAACGTAGTATGGCTGCCGGCTATGCTGCCATTCCAAATAATCTGTTCTATCACCCAAAAAACAGTATGCTGTTTGGCGATGCCAAGGCCAGTCTTCAAAAGTTGGTCACCGAGGTTAAAAGCCTGTAAAACCAATTCTATTTATAAAAGAGTCTTCTTATTCAATGGAAGGCTCTTTTTTTTTGCTTTTTTTGCATATCCGACAAAAAAAGTATGGTATATTTGCACCGTCAAAACCTCTCCGTAGCTCAGTTGGTAGAGCAAATGACTCTTAATCATTGGGTCGAAGGTTCGAGTCCTTCCGGGGAGACTTCAAAACCAAAGGGTTACAACGGTTTTCCGTTTTAGCCTTTTTTTATTTGCATACGATTTGCATACAAACAGCCCTCAAAACTTCTTTTAAGATAAATTTACCCCTTCCGGGTGTGGGGTTATTTTGAAATAATTTTTAAGGTTCCCGGAATCAATTTTGCATGTATAAACTTTTGACTGGGGAGTCGATTACATTCGCATAGGTGTTAAGGAATTTAACCCCCCTCCCCTATTTTATTTTACGGGCTGAATTTCAGGCAAATACAATTTTATAAAACCAGTTCGGAATATAAATATACAAATCAAATTTGGGTTAAATACTTTCTCCAAATGAAGGAAATTAGCCTAAAATGGATATGCCATGTAAGTACATGATTAACTATATATCAATGATCTTTTGAATGGTTTCGGCTGTTTTTTGCTGTTTTGCTAATTCTTTTTCAATGAAGGCGGTATAAATTTCGGTAACTGCATAGCTTTTGTGTCTCATGTGGTTTTTAATCAATAGCATATCTTTTTTATCCCGGACTAATAAAGCGGCTGTTGTATGCCGTAGGCTGTGGCCGCTAATCCCTTCGGACTTAAGCCCGGCGGCCTGTAATCGTCTGGCAGTTATAATTGAAACATCGGTAGGGCTTAACCTGTTGGCTTGTTTCCTTGCCCGGTGCATGGTTTTAAACACTGGTTCCCGCTCGCTTAATTTTAATCGGGCTGGCTTTTCAGTAATCAGGTTTAAAAGTTTCTGTTCTTTTTTATAGCTCTTTCTTTTTACCGGGCTTGCTTCATTAAAATAACTGTTTGTTTTCTTAAGGTATTTGATTAATGCCGCTTTTGTCTTTTCGGTTATAAATGAAATATCCTGTGGCTTCTTTGCACCTTTTGAATGAATCAAAATAGAATTATCGGTTTCTTTAAAATCCTGAATACTTAAACGGCTTATTTCAATAGCTCTTAAACCATTTTCAACCATTAACCGGACAATGCAAATATCCCGTAAATCAATAATGCTTTTGCCGCTTATTGAATTATAAAGCGTTCTAACCTGATCGGCTGTTAATGGAATTTTAGCAAATCCCTTTGGCCGCTTTGTATGTTTTAGATTGGCTGCAATATTCTTATAAATGTCGCTTTCGGCTGTCCATTTAAAGAATTTTTGAAGGCTTGTAATATAACTTTCAATGGTGTGGGGGCTGTAATCCTTGTCAATCAGTTCGGCTTTGTATTGCACACAATCCCCAATCTTTGGGGCATATACCCCTTTTTGATTTGGATATTTAAACCATAGCCATTTAAAAAAATATCCAACTCCCCGGCTGTAAACTTGCCGGGTTGTTGGTGCAATATCCTGTTCATTTACAAAAACATCAACCAAACCGGGATATTCTTTAAAAGTTAAATATTGCTTCATTCTGCTTGCTCTTTTAATTTCAGGTCTGGGAGTGGTTCCCCGTTTTTATAGGCAATATAAGAAGGCAGTATAGCCAAATCAGCAACCGGAGAATTAAACGTATCTAAAAACCAATAACAAAATTCTTTTTCTAAAATAGTCGGTTCCCGGAATAAAATATATCCCTCCCTTTTGTAGCTCTGATAAAGATCAAGCACCCCTGTAAACCTATCATCAAGGTAAATAACTTCTTCATCTCCTTCTTTAAAGTCAAATAAATCGTGTAAAGTCCGAAAGACAACAATTTGTCCAATGGCTAATTTTCCAATTCGTTTAATTTTTGGTTCTGTTTTCATATCTTTAAATTTCCATTAGTTTGGTTAACTCATCAATAAATACTTTTTCCTGGATTGGCTCCCCCTTTTTATATTCAAAATAGTAAGGCAACCAATTTAAATGAACACTCGGAATATTCATTTTTTCATAAGCCCAATAACAAAATTCTTTTTCTAAAATAGTCGGTTCCCGGAATAAGACTTTATTTTTTGGCATAGATAACAACATTTTAAGTACGCCTAAACTCATTTCATTTATGTAAAAAACTCTTTCTCCTTGGTTTTTTACATTCCGGAAAACAACCATTTTGCCAATAGTTAATTTTTCGACTTCCTTAATTTTTGGTTCTGTTTTCATTTTCTAAATTTTTAAGTGTGTTATAATATTCATCAGGGGTAACATTCAAACCATAGTTTATTTGACAATCATCGGCCAATAACACTAATTCAGAATAAATCTGTTCTGAAGACTTTTCAGGGTTAAGCCATTGGCCGGGTTCCAGCCTTTCAGTAAATTGCCGGAAAATTATTTGCTTTATCTTTTCGGCTCTTAAAACATCGTTTAACTGGCTTTGGCCTCCCCGGAATAACCTGTAATCAAACTTTATTAGGTAATCGGCCAAATCAAAACCGCTTTTCCGGTCGGCTTCATTTGCGTTTACTTCCAATAGATCGGAAACAATAAACCGGGTTCCCGGCAATTGCTTTTCAAGTTCTTTTGCTCTGGTTCCCCAAAGATCAAAAGCTTTTCCGGTTTCTGATAAATCAGGAAACAAAACAACAACCCGCCCGGCCAGTGGCTTACATTTGTCAAAATTCAGGCTCGAAAGGTTGTAAACCGCTAACCAAAGTAAGTTAGCCTGATCTTTTGGAAAGCCAAAGTAAAGGGTTCCATATATGGCAGTCTTTGGAGCTTCAACCAAAGCAACCGGGTTCAACGGGTATTTATTTAAAAGTTGTTCCCCAAATAAACTACTTACTTTTTTTTCATTCTGAAGGTATTTGGTCAACCATTCCGGCAAAGTGGTTTTGGTTTCCTGATAATGCCTTTCAAGTATGGAATGTAAAAAATCCGTTCCTGTGGTATGGTTTGAATTATCAAACTGTTTAACCTGAATAGCCCGGATATTTCCGGCCTTATCAATGAAAGGAAAACAAGTTGCACCCCTCCGGGTTCCTTTTGTTATGGTTCCGATCTGATAAAGCTCAATAACTTTTTGAATTTCATTTTTTGGCAAAGGGTATTCAATCCGGCTTGTCAGGTTTTGGATAAATGTATTCTGATCGTAACCTTTCAGGGTTGCTTTTAATATTTCAATCGGAATAAATACAGGCTCCTGTTTTGGGGCTGGTTCCTTTGCAAGCTGGGGGGCTGGGGTTATTGTGTTACTCCCTTGCCCGTTCTCCTGTTGCCAAATCATTTTTGAATACCCGTTTTTATAAGGGTTCAACCAATAACTACAATCAGCCTCCCGATCGCAACGCCCGTAAATTTCCGGCAAATATTCTTTGGTCTGGGTGTCGATATACCGGACAAATCGTTTTTTACCGCAACCGGGGCAAAGGTGTTTTTTACTTCCTTTTTCAAGTAAAAACCTAAATTCATTCATTGGCTTACCTACTTTTTGTAAATTGGTAATTATTGGTTTGGCGTTTGTTTTTTATCCAAACTGTAACAGGTTGTAACACTCCAAAACTGTTACAGTGTAACAGAATTACAAAAACAAAAACAATCTAATGTATTTATTTTCAGGTGTTTGAATTTGTATTGTAACAGTTGTAACACTGTAACAGGTGTTACAACTGTTACAGGTGTTACAGGTGTTACAGTGTGTTACAGTTAATTTATTTGCTTCCATAATCGTAAAAAATGAAAGTAAAATGAAAGTTATTTGCATTTTACTTGCTCTTTAAAATTCGGCCTACTTTGGTATGTGAAATATTTAATTCAGCTCCAATTTCCCTGTAACTTTTCCCGGATTGGTTTAATTCCAAAACCTTTTCATGAAGGTTTGCCCGGTCAAATTCTGATTGCTGTCTTAAATGGCTTCTTTCATCTCCAAAATTCAAAAACTCAAACTGTAAAAAGTTTTCTGGCTTTGAAATTTGGCAAAGGCAAACATTCTCTGAATCAAATATTATTTCAGTCGATCGGGCTTTGATTTGTTTCAGGTAACGTAAATTTTTATCCTGTTGGCTTTCTCCAATGGCAAAACTCGAATCACAAAAATTAATAAGCATCTTTGAACCCTGTAAATCATTCCGGGTAATTTGCTTGGATAAATCCCGTTTGGGGGTGTGTGCAAGTGCCAAAATAGATAAACCATGTTTGCTTTTAAGCTGTTTGAGACTTTTCATTAATGGCAGGGCATCTTTAGCGGTTTCGGTTGCACTCCTTAAATAGGTTAAATTGTCAACAATTACAATCTTTGCTCCAGTTTCAACAATACTTTGTTCTAAAGATTGGTTTAAATATTCATCAAAGGTTAACTTTTCAGGTATGGTTGCATCAGGGTTTATTTCAATCCTTAAAAAGGTCTGATCAAAAATATAATGGCTTTTAAAGTCAATGGAATATCTACTTTCAAACTGTTTATCCGAAAGCTCAAAATCACAAAATAAAACTGGTTGTTTTTTTGCCTCTAACCGGAATCCGGGTATTGGTTCGGACTTGCTTATGCTGTTACCAATTTGAACGGCCAAAATACTTTTGCCCTGATTTGTATCTGCAAACAAAATACAAAGTTCATTTTCAAACCAAAACTCCCCAAATAGCATTTGTGGTTTAGGCCTGTTCTTTGCCTCCTGAATCCATTTATTTGCTGGCTTAACAGTGAATAACCCTTTGCTTTCAAAAAGCTGCAATGAAGCCTGTTTTAAGTTTTCCACATGGTTTAAAAATGTGGCCGGGTTCCCTAAATCTCTTTTGGCCGGGGTTATGCTTACATTTTCCATGCTTTCCCCCCTTTCTCTAAAATTATCAGGGTTCCAGTGAAGGAATTAATTACATTTTTTTTATCTTTGGACTGTCCAAATTGCAAAGGGGGGCTGATCGTGTGGTTTTTTGCCATTGGTTAGCCCTCCTTTCTTTTTGGTGTCTTCAAATGTTTTGCCGCTTGCTCCCTTCTTTCTGCATTGGTAAGCTTTCGCCCGGACTGAATCCAATCAATCAGTAAACTTTTTCTGAAATAAAGTCTTTTGGTTCCTTTGGGTTTGAAAAATGGCAGTTCCCCCCGGCTTACCATGCTGTAAACGGTCGGAATTGCAAGGTTCAAAAATTTAGCGGCTTCGGGTACATTTAACAGTTCGGCCTGTTGTTTCTGGCCGGGTTCCCCTTCTTTGAATAATTGTAAAAGGTAATCAAACTTTTGGTTTAACTGTTCAACCGCAAAAGGTAAGCGGTCAAATGTAGGGTTGTTTTCTTTTTCCATTGCTGCATATTTGGTTTATGTCAGCAAAGAAACAAAGTGAAGGATACCCCATGCAATACCCAAATATTAAATGGGGTATTGTTTTTTAATTATTATTGGTTGAATTTTGATAATGGCTTATATATTCAATCCATTCAAAGCTTTTAATCCTTTTCTTTTTAGCCAAATCACCGCTGGATTTTGTAAGGAAACCATAAACGGTATTAGGATTGAACGGCCTTTGCTCCCTTGTGGCTCCTTTTTTATATTCAAAAATAAAGTTACTACATAGCCAGTCCTTTAGTTCTGTTGACTGTGTTATTAATTTCCCGTTAAATTTCAACCTCCTGAATATTTCAGTAAACTGTTTCTGATCGCTTGGCCAATATAGGGGAGCGGTTATTTTGTCTCCTTTTAATACTGTCAAAAGTTCTTTTTCTTTTCCCGGAAAATAACCTTTCAAGGAATCAAAAACCTTGTCCAATGTTTCGGGACTGTCAAATATTAACGGGTATATTGGTTGTTCCTCATCAATAAAAATGCCTTCATAAATCTGTACTGTACAATGTTTCCTTGCAATTTCCTTTATATTTTCATTTTCTAAATCTTTGTGGCTGTAATAATGGAGTATTGTTATTAAATCATCAACCAAATAATTTAACTGGCATTGCAACCCAATTAAGCTTTTATCTATGGGTTCTATATGTCTTAAATACTCTAAATGGTTTAAATTTTCACTGGCAGTATTTAAATTATCAAAAACATACATTCGCCCGGTGTTAATGTCTTTGGTAATGATCTGCTTTAAATACTCTGTTTTCTTATCCCTTAAATAATACAATAGATCAACTTCATACTTTTTAACCTTTGGCAAATCAAAAGCAACAAAGTTATAATAACTCCAAAATTCCTTTTCCATGTCCAAACTGCTTAATATTTAATCTTAAAACTTTAATAGTCTTGCGGCCATTTGCTTTTTGGCCTCATTATCAAACCCGGCAAAATATGTTTTTGTGGTTTTTAGGTTTGAATGGGCTAAAGCTTCGCTAACCGCCTCCATGCTTGCCCCGCCCCTTATGGCTGCTGTTGCAAAAGAATGTCTTGCGTAATAAGTTGAAACATGGTTAATCCCTTCGGCTTTGGCAAACTTTGAAAAATGCTGATTAACAAACCTGATAAAATTCAACCTCTGTTTTAACTGGGTTTCGGGGCTTGCCTGCTGGTCAATAATTGGGAAAATATATGTTTCCGGGGTTGCCGGCGTTACTCCATACTGTTTAATGACTTTCTTTGTAAAACTATTCAGGTAAACCAAAACCGGGGCTTGCTCCCTGTTGGTGTTTGCGGTTTTTGCTCTGAAAAATGAAAGGGTTTCTTTTGTCAAGTCTTTATATTTAAGGCCTAAAATATCAGCTGGGTTCATTCCATTGCTGTAAAAGGAGAAAAACCAAAAATCTTTTGCCTTTTGCTGATCAGGAGTTAATGGCTTTGCTTTCCAAAGCTTCTTTAGCTGTTCCTTTGATAATGCCTTTTTTGTGGACTTGCTGGCTGGTATGCTGTATTTCCGGCGGCCAAAAGGGTAACGGTCGGGGCTTACTACTTTATCGGCAATAGCGTTATTAAAAATGGCTCTCAAATCCCGTAAATAAATGGCAACGGTTGTTTGGCTTTTCTTTTCTGAAATAATCATGAATTTTTCATAATCTTTCAACCATTGCACCGTAACACTGGCAAAAGTTATGCTTTCCTTTTTACAATAGTTTTTCAGGCTTTTAAGTGAAAGTTCATAGGTTTTAGCGGTTCCGATCTGGCCATTCCTGTAAAACTGGTCAATCGCTAATTTGTAGTAAAAATTAATATCTCTTTCTACTTTAGCTTTGTTTCCTAATAATTGTCTTTCAAATTCTTCAAAATTAAAATCTGGCAGCTTTGCGGCAATATCAAAAGCCAGACTTTCAACGTCTTTCAAATCCTGTCGGGCTTCTTTATTCTCTTTTCGGGGCTTTGTAGTTAGCCAAATACTTTTAAATTCGTCTTCAGTATATTCAAAATCGGTTGCATAAAGCTTTAATTTCCGGGGCTTGGCAGTAAAAACCCGGAGCTTAACAGGGTATTTTTTATTTGCCTTTTCCCTTCGGGTGTCTAAATATAGCCCGATCTGATAATTCCTTTTAATTGTGTCCATAATTGCTTAATTTTGTTTTAGCTTTCAAATAAGCCAAAAATCATTTGCATACGATTTGCATACAAATATAATTAATTACGACAATAAACAATTAAAATAAATTATTACTACTTTTGCAAAGTCTCTATTAACAAAGGTTCGGGGAAAGTCAATTAATACCGATTGACAAATTTTAGTTTCTCTTAATCATTGGGTCGAAGGTTCGAGTCCTTCCGGGGAGACTTCCAAAAAGGGGTTGTAACAGAATAAGTTGCAGCCCTTTTAATTTTACTTTCGGAATAATGATTAGCACTTTTTATCAGTAAATAAACCCAGGGCATACCGTACAAAATAATTTTGGTTAATGAAGGCGGATAAACTATGAATTTTGCTATTTTTGCAGCCCTGAACAATCAATTTCACTCGGGATGTAGCGCAGCCCGGTAGCGCGCTTCGTTCGGGACGAAGAGGCCGCAGGTTCGAATCCTGTCATCCCGACTCATACCACAATGCCTGTAATTGAATGCGGGCATTGTTTGCCACTTTAGCTCAGTTGGTAGAGCAGCGCATTCGTAATGCGCGGGTCGGGGGTTCGAGTCCCCTGAGTGGCTCGCTGGCCGGTTATGCCGGCTTTTTTATATTATCGGCTTTCCTGAGTTTCCTTCCATCCTGAATAGTTAATAAAAAAAGCCACCAAGACCAACTTTCACTACGTTGTGGCTGGCAGGCACAAGAAAACCAGGGTTCACAAAGAATTGGAAATCAAAAATTAAACTTAGCGAGTCTCTGTGCATGCCTGCTCAGGGGGGCAGGTCTTTTAGGCCTTTGTGATGAAAATGCTTTATGCTTAGGTGGCTCAGGTTTATGCTCTATGAGACATTAAAAGAACAGGGGTTTTTCAGCAGGACTTATTTATTTCTTTAATTTTTCAGGAAATATCATGGAGGCCAATATGCTTACAAAAAGAATACTTACAATAATTATAAGTGAATGCATAGTGGTAAAACCCAGCGTTTTTAACCAGGTATGGAGCAGCATTTTAACACCTATAAAAAGCAACAGCAATGCCAATCCGGGCTTGAGAAAGCGGAACATACCAATAACATTTACTACCATAAAAAACATGGCCCTTAACCCAAGTATGGCGAAGATATTAGAGAAGAAGACAATATATGGATCTTTGGTGATGGCAAAAATAGCCGGAATAGAATCTACTGCGAAGATTACATCTGAAAATTCAATCACCATCAGTACAATAAACAATGGAGTGATGTATAGTTTGCCCTCTTTTCGGACAAAAAAATGATTTCTCACAAATCCCTGATGTACCCTGAAATATCTTGATGCAAATCTGACCACCGGATGGGTGGCAATATTGATTTGCTCATTGGCAGTGCGGCTAACCAACATATGAATGGCCGTATAAATGAGCAATCCGCCAAAAAGATAGAGTACCCAGTTGAACTGTTGAATAAGTGCTGAAGCAGTGAAAATAAAAATAAATCTAAGTACAATGGCTGCAAGGATTCCCCAAAATAAAACCCGCCGGTAATATCTGGAATCTACCCCAAAAGCGTAAAACACCATGACAATCACGAAAATATTATCTACTGACAACGCCTTCTCTATCAAATACCCGGTCAGAAACTCCAGGCCCAGATTGTTTTTATACACTTTGAGGGCCTCCGGATAGGTAAGTCCTGATATATTGATGGGATGGTCAAACTTATCAATCAGATGTTCAAGTTGTTCAAGGGTACCTTCATTGCCCAGATGAATCCATTCCCCATGTAATAAAAGAAGACCGTAAAAAGCGAAGGAGAGAAATATCCAGATCAGGGTGTAAAACATAGCCTCGCGAAAAGGTACGATGTGATCTCTTCGATCAAAAACCCCCAGATCGAGTAAAATAATACCCGTAATTATAACGATAAATATGGAAAAAAAAATCAGTTCGTGCGGATTCATCAACTACACTTTAACGGGCGCAAAGTTAGTTGAATATTGAACGAATTATTATATGGCAGCAACATTATATTAAATTTTAATAGTAACCGATAAATTTAAAGAGATTCATCAGTTCGCTCTGAATGGCAGACCATTACACTATTTTTGGTGATTGGGGAGGGAAGGAAGCGCAGTTTATTCTCGCCCTCAGGCTCCCTTATCACTATAAACTATATGAATTTCATTTAGAAGGAAACACATTGAAGTGATGATTCTTTACTATGAGAAATAGTTTTGCCGGTCACTAATGATTAAAATTCATATCAACGGAATTCGAAATTTTATAAATGCGGGCCGATCAGACAACGTGACAAAAATTTATCTCTAAACCAATCAAAAAAAATGAAAATACAATACACAAAAAAACTTTAAAATATCCTACTTTTGACGCTCCTAAATTCAAACCATCAAATAAACCTAAAAATTTTTATTATGAGTAGTTTCAATGATCTTCACCCCAACCCCCTAGTACAATACCTGAATAAGCCTGCCGAATTATTTTCCCGTAATGATATAATCAAATATATTGAAGACCACAATATAGAGATGATAAATTTCAGATATACCGGAGGTGATGGACGATTAAAAACATTAAATTTTGTAATCAGTTCGCGCGAACACCTTCAATCCATTCTGTCTACCGGTGAGCGGGTGGACGGTTCGAGTCTATTCCCTTTTATACAGGCGGGATCAAGTGATTTGTATGTTGTTCCCCGGTATCGTACTGCCTTTTTGAACCCTTTCTCCGAAATTCCGGCCATTGATATACTTTGCTCGTATTACAACAAAGATGGAGAGCCGCTTGAGAGTTCACCGGAATACATTTTACGCAAATCAAATGCGGTATTAAAGGAAAAAACGGGCTATGATTTTCATGTGATGGGTGAATTGGAATTTTATATCATCAGCAATGAGGTGGCTTTGTTTGAAGGTGTAGACCAAAAAGGCTATCATGAATCCTATCCTTTTGCCAAGTGGGAACACTTACGCACCGAAGCCATGACAGCTATGGCCAAAGCGGGTTGTCTGATTAAATATGGTCATTCAGAAGTCGGAAACTTTACCCAGGATGGGAAACTTTATGAGCAAAACGAAATAGAATTTATGCCTACATACCTTGAATCCGCAGCCGATCAACTGGTGATTGCCAAATGGATACTCAGGGTGTTGGCGCATAAATATGGAGTAACTGTGACTTTTGCGCCTAAAATAACCTTAGGCAAAGCAGGAAGCGGATTACACATTCACACCAAACTGCTGAAAGACGATAAAAACGTAATGCTGACCGATGGCAAATTAAGTGAAGCTGCCCATCGCATTATTGCCGGGTATCTTGATCTGGCTCCATCATTAACTGCTTTTGGGAACACCAATCCTACTTCTTATTTCAGATTGGTGCCTCATCAGGAAGCACCAACCAACATCTGCTGGGGCGACAGGAACCGCTCAGTGTTGGTAAGGGTACCTTTGGGTTGGGCAGGCAAACACAATATGATTTATGATGCAAATCCACTTGAAACACCCATTGATGATGATTTTTCACAGTTACAAACGGTTGAATTCCGATGCCCTGACGGTTCTGCAGACATTTATCTTCTGATAGCCGGATTAACAGTTGCGGCACGTCATGGATTGGAAATGGAAAATGCCCTTGAGCTGACCAAAGAAACTTATGTGGACATCAATATTTTCGATGAAAAGAATAAAACACGTTTAACTGAGTTAAACAAACTACCTTTATCTTGTTGGGAATCAGCAGAAATGCTGGAAAAGCAAGCTGATATTTACATGAAATACAATGTTTTCCCCAAAGAGATGATTGCCGGAATTACACGGCGGCTGCGCAGCTATAAGGATGAACACTTAAGAGAACAGATCAAAGACAGCAAGGACAAAATTATGCACGTGGTAGATCAGTATTTTCATTGCGGTTAAACTGAAATCATTTGGTTTTGCGAAAGCGGATAAGTTTGCGCCCGAGGTAGACACGGCGCAGCCACAGAGGCAGAATCAGTGCGCCAAGCACCAGGTAGGGATAATAAGTCATCAAACGCCAGAACAGGGCAACGATGGTTGAAAGATCACCCTGAGGACCTTTGATAAACTCACGTAAAAAAATCGGGAAAAAATATTCGGCAATGCCACTGCCTCCTGGTGTTGGGCTTATGAGCATAATTACCCACATCATAAGCTGACGTGCATATACAAGCATATTGTCGGTCCAACTCATGGTACCAGCAAAAGCCATAATCAGAAAATTGACCAGCCAGAAGCGGGCTGTCCATGAAATAACGGTGGCTCCAAATGCTTTGCTCCAATATTTAACCGGTTTGTCTTTTAGTTCCACAGAAGTTTCAATCACCTGATTTCCCATCATCCGCGCATCGCGCTTAAAACTCTTCAGAAAAGGGAGGTTGGTAAGTTTATCCAATAACCAGCCAAAACCTGCCGGATTTATGAAAATACCATAGGCAAGCAACAATGCCAGTATCGAGATAAAGGCATAGCCCAGATAAAATATGCCCATGGTTCCCACCGAATAGCCAAACACATGTATTTTATTACTTACTATGGCCAAGCGGTCAAAACCTGCAATCAGAAATACCAGGGGAAGCATAATCAAATAAAAGAGTTCATCCAGCAAAGCTGTAACTATAACAATAGCCGTACTCCGCCCTGCTCCAAGTTTTTCTTTGGCAAGTATAAATATAGCAATTGCTGACCCTCCAACCACGGATGGGGTTACACTGGAAGCAAATTCCCACAACATAATTACTTGAAAGGACTTTCGCCAGCTCAGGACTTTATCGGTTAGCAGGCGGATGCGATACATATAGGCAGCATCACGTAAAATAAGCATGAGCAGAGAACAAAAAAAATAAAAAACCGCATTCCATGTCCACGCTAACCCGGTAAGATTGCCCTTACCAATATCGCGCATTATCATATAAATAATTACGGCAAGGCCGATGGCCACCGGAACTATTATCCTGCGGAAAGCAAAAATATTGAGAATTTTTCGCTGGGTACTTGACATAATAATCCGGAATGGGTGTATTTACTAAACCTTCAAAGATAATAGATGTTTGCACGTCTTAACATTAAAACATTTCAATTCTAACTTTGTGTGCCATATTGTCATGCTGCTAATGGCTTTTATGCCACTTTGTCTAATTTCAAGGAGAGACCAACTATTGGAACACCATTTGACAAGAAGCAGATAAAACATCTTAAAAACACAACGATATGACATTTGTAAAAATTAAGGAGCCCATGAGTGCTCAGGCGTTTGGTCAATTATTTAATCGTCACCTAACCAACGATCAGGCTGAGGTTTTGACCAATATATTTACCGATGATTCAGCCTTTAACCTGGAACTTGCTATACCCGGATATGTACGCGAAGATTTTAGCATTACGGTTGAAGATCAGTTATTGGTTATTAAAGCTGAATCCAAAGAACAAGAAATAAAGGACGAAAGATACCTGAGAAAGGAATTTTCGGCCAATGGATTTCAGCGCAAATATTCGCTACCCAAAAAAGTAGATTCAGAACATATAAGCGCCAGCTACACCAATGGTGTACTTTCCATAAAGTTACCTTTTAAACAGGAAGTTTTGTTAAAGCGTGAAATTAACGTGGAATAAGCTTAAATGGTTATGATTAAATGCCACAGCTATGATTGTTGTGGCATTTTTTCATGGCAGCTATTTTAAAACAAATGCCGGAAAGGCAACAACATCCAGCCAATGGCTTTTTCAAGTAAAGGGCGCTTCAGCCAGGCCTCATAATTAAAAGGCACACAATATTTTTTAGTTTCTTCGATGTGGTTCCTCAATTGTGTAATCACCTCTGGATGACGTCCGAACAAGACTATCTCGAACTGATACCGGAAACTGCGATAATCAAAATTAGAGCTGCCGATGCCAAAAACTTCGTCGTCAACCATAAAAATTTTTGAATGCAGGTTGGTTGGGGTGTAATAATGGATATGAATATTATTGGTATAAAAATAACCCATATACTTGGCCCTGATCAGGTCCACTGCCCGAACATCGGAATGTAAGGGAAGCATAACATTCACTTTAACCCCACGGGCAGTTGCCCGGCTAAGTGAACGGCGGAGCTTGTAACCGGGTAAAAAATAAGGAGTTTCTATTACTATTTCGTTTTTCGCTTTCTGAATGTATTTCTCAAAATGTTTTTTTACTTGTTGCCGGTAAATAGAGGGAAGGTCCTGAACAATCTCAAAATCCCGGAAATTGATGGTCTTTTTATAAGCGAATTTGTTAAATATATATTGATTGTATAGCTTAAAGCTTGCCAGGAAAACCTTTCTAAATAAGGGAACTATCGCACCTTCGATCCTGAGTTGACTTTCACGCCAATCGAGTGAATAATCAGTAATGTTTGGAGAACCAAGATAAACAATCTCATCGTCGATAATCAGTAATTTCCGATGGTTGCGGCGATGATTCTTAGTGAAGAAGTCTATAAAGAACCGAATTTTTTTAAAATATCTTACCTCCCCGCCATAACTTCGTAAAAGATTAAAATTCGCCTGCGGAATGACGGTACCCCAGTCATCGAGCAAAACTTTAACCCTGACTCCGGCTTTACACCGTTCAGTTATTGCATCAAGATATTGCATACCCAATGGATCATTGCCCAGGCGATAAAACTCCATATAAATGTAGGTTTTGGCAGCAGTGATATCCGCAAGCATGGCAGGATGGAAATCCCGCGGATTACTAAAGAGTGTGAAGTGAAAAGGGGCATCCTGTTCCATAACCTCCGTAAAAGTTTCAACCAGGGCAAAGTTATGAAAAGTGATTCATTAAGCAGCAAATCATACCTGCTTTAATGCACTGATGAGTTCAGACTGTTGAATGACAGAGTAGCTAAATTGCAACGTTGATTGAAACATTTCAGGTGTTGGTGGTAGAGCATAGATAGATCCTCACTACTCATGCCGGAAAAATAAAAGTAACAGTATTTTAAATCCTGCCTGCAACTTAATTGATAACACGGGCAATCAGGCAATCTATTGCCTGCCGGGCAACACCTCACAAGTCCCATCATTTTCAATAGTGTTTCATTTTTATCCATAGCATAAACTTTGTACAAAAGTAACCTACCGAAATACTATATTCAATACTTAACCATCAAACGCACGTAATGAATTATCATTCGTCTGCTTTCTGCGCATATTCGCAATTTACATATCCCTGATAACCCTGATAAGTTCATCCCGTTTCCGGTATGCTACGGTAATTTCTGTATCGTCTTTTAATACAGCGATGAATTCATCTTTTTTAAATTTTTTCAAATATTTCAGGTTGATGAAATGAGATTGATGCACCCTGAAAAATCCATTTTCTTCCAGTTGCCCGGCAAATTCGCTCAATGACTTTGATATCATAATGCGCTCTCCGTTTTTCAGAATGAAAATAGAGTAATTCCGATCGGATTCACAACGTATAATATCATCGAAATCAATAATATGAAAAGCATCAAATGTCTTTAATATAAATTTTTTAGCTTCTGTTTCCAGAGGTTTCATATATGTATCGAGCATCGACCTCAAATTATCATTCAGGTTGGTAATTTCGATTTCACGCCCGGCTTTTTCCACTGCAGCGCGAAGCTCTTCCGGATCTACCGGTTTGGTTATATAATCGATGGCGTTAAATTTAAATGCTTTGATGGCATATTCTTCATAAGCCGTGATGAATATAACCCTGAATGAAACAGGCATAAGCTGACGTACCAGTTCAAATCCCGAACCGTCAGGCATTCTAATATCCAGAAAGACCAGATCAGGTTTCATTTGCTTAATGACTTTAACTCCAGAACGAACATCCTGGGCTTCGGCAACTACTTCAATATTGGTACAATAGAGAGAAATCATATCGCGCAGGGTTTCCCTCGACATGAATTCATCATCCACAATTACTGTTCGTATCATATGAGGTCAGTTAAAATTTGCAGACCGGCTTATACCTGTTTGGATGTTGTAAATATATGAAAAATGGTTGAACTCCAAACATTATTTTGTCAGGTACAATACTTCCGAAACTTATTCCGCTGGTTTTGGGTGAATAATTCCGGTAAAACCTCATAAAAAACTCAGAGAAATGAAAAATGTTTATCAGTTAATCATTAAAACGGATAAATAAGGGTTTAAAAGTTACTTTTGGCTTTCATTTAGATTAATGAAAGAACAAGGTGTAACGCTGAAATTTGTAGATTTGCTAAAAAAACATATGCTAAAATCCATGACCGGCTTTGGACGCGGGACTGCCCAACTCAACAGCAAGAAGATTACCATTGAAATAAAATCATTAAACGGCAAGCAGTTGGATATCAACCTTCGTATGCCTGCTTTTTTGCGAGAGAAAGAGGCTGATATCAGATCTATGCTTGCTGCGGTCGTAGAAAGAGGTAAAACCGAGATAACCTTAAGTGCAGAAACCATAGCAAACGAGCCTGCACACGGCATTAATACTGCCCTGGTAACGGCTTACTATAAAGACTTAAAATCACTGGCCGTTCAACTTGGTGCAACAGACAATAACTTACTTTCGGTGGTCATGCAGTTTCCCGAAGTGTTTAACCAGAGCAACGGCGAACTGAGCGAGGAAGAATGGATTATATTGCGCAATACCATTGCTAATGCATTAAAACAACTCGATGATTTCCGGCTGCATGAAGGGGCATTGCTGCAGCAGGATTTTACACAGCGCATAGGACAAATTCTGGTGTTACTGGAAAAAATAGAGCCCTTTGAACAACAGCGTATATTGAATATTCGTGAAAAAATGAATCAGGGGTTTAACGATTATCTTAAAGGAGTCAATCCCGATCTAAACCGTTTTGAACAGGAGATGATCTATTATCTGGAGCGGCTTGACATTACTGAAGAAAAAGTGAGGTTGCGCAAGCATTGCGATTATTTCATGTCCACGCTATCCGAACCCATTTCCTCTGGCAGGAAACTCTCATTTATTGTTCAGGAGATTGGCAGAGAAATCAACACCCTGGGATCGAAAGCCAACGATGCTGCCATTCAAACATTGGTGGTAGAGATGAAGGATGAGCTAGAGAAGATAAAAGAACAATTGGCCAATATTTTATAATTTTACGCATGGATATATCTGAAACTGAAGGCATGCTGGTGATTGTTTCTGCGCCTTCGGGAGCCGGCAAAACCACCATAGTAAAACACCTGCTGATGTCAGGGTTAAATCTTGGTTTTTCAGTTTCGGTTACCAACCGGGCCAGACGTTCGAACGAAACGGAAGGTCGTGACTACTATTTTGTAAATACGGATGCATTTAATCAACACATTTCCAACAATGAATTACTGGAATGGCAGGAAGTTTATCCCGGAAGTTTTTACGGCACATTAAAAAATGAGGTCGATCGATTGCTCGCTCTCAAAAAAAATATTATATTTGACGTTGATGTTGTGGGAGGTATAAACATTAAGAATGTTTATAAAGACCGCGCATTGGCCATATTCATTCGTCCACCTTCTCTGGAGGCATTGGCTCATCGATTGCGTAACCGCAATACCGACACAGAAGAAATTATTGCCCATCGTCTTTCTAAAGCAAGTTGGGAGATGGAATTTGCCAATAAATTTGATGTTATCATCATTAATGATGATTTAGAGCAGGCTAAGTCTGAAGCAAAAGCCAGGGTTGAAGCCTTTCTTTTAAAAAAGTAAACTTATGCAAAGAGCAGATGTGGCACTTATGTACGCTGATATTCGGGGATACTCGCGTTTGCTCGAACTCAACGAATCGGAAGCGCTTGAGATTCTCAATGCCCATCAGAGTATATCGGAACAGGTGATCAGTGAATATCACGGAAATCTGGTAAGACGGCTTGATGATTCTCTGATAGCTTCGTTCGCCTCACCCAACGATGCTTACCTGTGTGCTCTTGACTTTCTGCATCGTATTAAAGCATTCAACCTCGACAAACAGAAACCCAGAAGATTGCTGGTAAGCATTGGTCTGCACAAGGGCAAGGCCGATGTACGTAATGGCCTCGTTACCGGCGAACAGGTGAATGTTGTAGCCCGTCTTCAGAACATGGCAGAACCCGGTAGCATTTGTCTCTCAAATGCTATGTATGCTTCTCTGAGCAAAATGCTTGACATAAAGGTGATTGAATATCGGGATGTGGAGATAGAAAACCTTCCGGGAAACCACCATGTATACAAAACACTATCCATTTACCGCGATGAATTTAAAACTGAACGCCCTTCCATACATATAAAGTCTGATTATCACTACCGGATTAAAGAAATTCAGCACTTGAAAGGGAATGGCGTTTCTTTTTTATCCACGGGTATCTATGCCATGCTTACCTTATCGGTATTATTTATTGTAGTGGCCGCACTACTTTCACACCGGACACAGGTTAATTTCAGTGAATTGCTTGGAAGCTGGCTGAACACACCCACACCATATCTCATTTTAATTCCCTTGTCGGTATTGATTTCGATGCTGTATACCAGAAGAAAGATGCGTGCAGTATTTGATGATGTAAAAGAAGTAGACCGGATACTATCCTACATTATGTCCCAACTTGGTTATCGTCATCCGGTGCATGCCCGGGGTTTTATGCTTTTCAAGCCCCAACCTTCAAACTTTTTCATTCTTGGTATGCGTAAATTCAGGGCAAGAGTAGATGGCAATACGCTCATTCTGCAAGGCCCGTATTTGTATATGAACCGATTGCTCAAAATGTTAAAGAAATATGAACAATCCGGAAATTAGCAGCAGTGCCAAACCTACCGGATTATTTTTCGGGTCTTTCAATCCCATTCATCTGGGACATTTGTGTATAGCCGAATACATGCTTAACTGGGGGGGATTAAAGGAGGTGTGGTTTATAGTTTCTCCACAAAACCCATTAAAACACAAACCGAGCCTGCTCTCGGCCACCAACCGTCTGGATATGGTGAGGGAAGCCATTAAAGATGATCATCGTTTCCGGGCGAGCGACATTGAATTTTTCCTACCCCAACCTTCCTATACCATTGACACTTTGGCGCGCCTGGGTGAGCAATATCCCAGGCGCAATTTTATTTTAATAGCAGGAACGGACATACTTCCCACCCTGCACAAGTGGAAAAATTATCAAATATTGCTCAACGATTACCGTTTTTTGATTTTTCCACGCTTTGGCAGCGATAATCACCCCTTGCTTGAACATCCGGCCATCACCTTGTTGGATGCGCCACGTATGGAAATTTCCGCCACTTTTATCAGGCAGTCCATTAAAACAGGCAAAACAGTAAAATATTTCCTGCCAGCCGGAGTATACCAGCTTATTGAAAAATGGGGTTTTTATTTGTAATCGTTTACCCTTTTATTCCGCAACAGGATCACCGGGACTGAAAAGCGGTTTATTCCGCCGGAGGAAACCCTGCACGGCAGGGAAAATCCTGCCAGGGGCTTCAAGAAAACCCATATGCCCGACATCATGAAGCAATATGGTTTCAGAGTGCTTACATAGCATTGCCTGAGCCATTACTTTATTGTAGGGCATCCTGGAATCTTCGCGACCAATAACGAAGTATACGGGGATGTCTGTTTGTGTTAAGAAATCAAGGGCACCCCTGCGTTGTTTCATGCCTTCCAGGGCGGCTATAATGGCTTTGGGAGAGGTAGAGGCAGCCCGGTTGCGCAACTTTTCAATGGCAGGTTCCAGTTTTTCGCGGTTTGACCCAGCAAACAGCTCTCCAATAAACTGATGGATAAATCCACTGTGATTGAGTTTTACGATATTGATGGTTCTATCACGATTCTCACGGGCTTTTTCATCGTCGGGAGCGGCATGAGAATGAAACAGCACCAATGCGCTCACTCTAAGCGGAAAACGTGCAGCCAGTTCAAGGGCGACATATCCTCCCATACTGTGCCCACATATCATGAAGGTTTCGATGCTTAAGAAATTGCATACGTCCAGTATGGCATCGGCCATCATTGGAATGGTGTGCGTGTCGCCCGCAATTCCCGAACGACCGTGACCGGGTAAATCAATGGATACCACGGTAAATTCCCGGCTGAGTATTTCGGTAAACTCTTTCCAGATTTCAAGTGATTCAAGAAATCCATGAATCAGCACCACCGCAGGGCCTTCGCCAATTGCCTGATAGTTGATGGGTGCATTTTTATAGAATAAGGTATCGGTTACGTTCATGTTTATTGGAAATTTATGCTATGACAACAAAACAAGCTCCGATACAGATTGTTTCTGACGGATCAGGTTTGAAGCGCTTTTAAAAATTAAAGGTATCCTTTAGCGACTCATTATCTGTTCAATTTCAGCAACTGTCTTTGGGATAGGTCTGCCCAGCACACGATGTCCGGTTTCGGTAACCAATACATCATCTTCTATCCGGATGCCGCCGAAGTCTTTATAAGATTCCAACTTATCGTAATTGATGAAATCGGTTAATTTTCCTTCGGCTTTCCACTGATCAATCAGTGCCGGAATGAAATATATGCCTGGCTCAACAGTAAGCACAAATCCCGCTTGCAGTTTACGTCCAAGGCGCAGAAATGCTGTCCCAAATTGCTCAGACCGAACTATTTCATCATCGTAGCCTACATAATTTTCACCCAAACCTTCCATATCATGCACATCCATGCCCATCATATGACCTAAACCGTGGGGAAAAAACAATGCATGTGCACCCTGTTTCACCGCCTCATCTACATCTCCTTTCATAAGTCCGGCATGTTTAAGACCATTGGCAATAACCCTTGCAGCAAGCAGGTGGATATCACGGTAAGGAATACCGGGCTTTATGGCAGCAATGGCCTCCAGGTTGGCTTTTAAAACAATTTCATAAATTTCTTTCTGGCGCGGACTGAACCGCCCTCCAACCGGGACAGTGCGGGTTATATCGCTGGAATACAGTGTTTCTTCTGATTCACATCCGGCGTCGACCACCATCATACGACCTTCCGTAAGCACATTTCCATGGTTGTGGTTGTGCAATGTTTGTCCATCCATACTCAGGATTACCGGAAATGAAACCGGACCGGCTTTAGCGAGGGCAATGCCTTCGATGGTACCGGCAATTTCCTGTTCTTTGATACCGGGATGAGCCATTTTCATAGCTGTAGTATGCATGATGCCTGCTACATCAACCATTTTTTCAATTTCGGCAATCTCTTCATCCGTTTTAACTGACCGGAGCTTAATCACTCCCTTTATTAATTCAAGTGAAGCAGCAGCTTTGAGTTCAGCAGGGGCCATGCCAAGTATTTCTGAAAGCATGATCTTAGTTTCAGCACGATAGGGAGGTAAAAAATGAACCTGCCTCTTTTCTTCAATGGCCTCTTTGATCATCCCCGCGAATTCTTTCAGAGGCAGTGTAATGTCTACACCGGCAAGTTTGCCGCGCTCGGCAATGGTTGGTTGAGGCCCCATCCAGATTATATCATCCATATCCACATCATTGCCAAAAAGGTAATCTTTTCCATTATCCAAATTGATGATACCAGCCAGGGAGGGTTGATTTATACCGAAAAAATAGCTAAAGGCACTGTCCTGTCTGTAATGATAGGTATTGGCAGGATAATTGAATGCTGCTTCAACATTCCCGGGCAATATAATAATGCCGCTTTTAACTTCATACCTCAGCGCATGACGACGGTGGGCGTAAATTTCAGGTTTAAACATATGATTGTTTTTAAATTGTACAGTATGATATTAGATTACCCTGATAAACAAACGGGAATTACAAAAGTATAAAAAATTATTGGAGTATGATACCGGTATGACGGTTTCTTGCTGATGGAGGAAATTCCCACTATGGCAATCAAACAGACCGGAAATTATTAAACTCCCAGGTCAGCTTAATGTATATAACTGCGTATGCGTCTCCGGAAAGATTTTATGAAAGAAAAAAAACCTGAACAGCACTTCGAATAAAGAAACAGTATTAACTATTTTTTATTTTATTTTCTATATTGCTTGTAGAATATCCCGGCAGGAACGAAATGGTTTCCACCCTCCCTCCTTTCGACCTAACGATGTCGTATCCTACAATATCTTCGGGCTTATAATCTGCGCCTTTAACCAGTATATCGGGTTTCACCTGCCTAATAAGTTCATAGGGTGTTTCCTCCTCAAAGAGGACTACCGCATCCACAAACAAGAACGATGCGAGGATCATGGCACGTGAATATTCATCATTGATGGGTCTGCCCGGACCTTTCAATTTCCGGGTTGACGTATCGGAATTCAGGCCAATGATCAGCACATCACCCAAATCGGCTGCTTTTGCCAGATAATCGATGTGTCCCAGATGTACCAGATCGAAACAACCATTTGTAAAAACGATGCATTTGTCTTTAAATCTCCAGTAAGCCAGTTTTTGGTCAATCTGAGACTGAGACAAAATTTTTCGTTGGATGATTTCCGGATTTGTCATAATTTGATCGATTATAGGTAGGCAATAAAACAAGTGAAAAAATTCCTGCAACCACAATCATGATTGTTTGTGATGCCCAGATAAGCCAGCCCAGGGCATACCCTTTGGTTTCCGGAACATTCCATAAAAACAGCGTTTCGGCAACAATGGCAGGATAAATACCAATACCACCCTGGACAATCATTATTCCAACAGACCCAAATACCAGTACAGCGAGACCGGCATCCAGTCCAAGATGGGAAGTTTCATTCAGACTAAAGAAAACCACATAAGCCATCAACAGGTACATTATCCAGATGAGAAGCGTGTATACTATGAATAGTAATGGTTTCCTGATGCGCACCAATGAGCGCATTCCTTCAAGGAAACCCAGCATCAGATGATAAAGTTTCCGAAAAAACCTGGTATGTCTGAACCGGCGATGGACCAACCATACAGAAAGGATACCTGCCACGATTAATCCGATAATCAGATAGGTCAGGTACCCACTATCCATCAATTCCAGAGAGAATTTCCGTTGAACCGGGGCGTAAATCTTTTGATTGATATAATTTTGTATTTTCCCGGATTGCGTAAAGATCATGATAACAAAAAGCAAAACAAAAGTGAGCATATCAATCACTCTTTCAGTGATTACAGTGCCAAACGATTTATTGAAAGGTATTTTTTCATAACGGGACAGGATGCCACACCGGCTAACTTCTCCCAGCCGGGGCAGGGCCAGGTTGGCCAGATAGCCAATCATCACAGCCATAAATACATTTGCTCCGCGGGGTTTATACCCTAGAGGTTCAATTAAAATTTTCCAGCGTGCCGCCCGAAGCAGGTGACTAAAAATCCCTAAAACAAATGCAACAAGCAGCCAGTAATAATTGGCCAGTTTAAAAGATTGAAAAATTTCTTGTTTTTGCTGATCGGAAAGATTGCGCATGAAGAGCCAGATAAAAAACAGCCCTATTCCCATGAAAAGGCTGAAGCGCAAAACATCAAGCAGTTTTTTCTTCACAATAGGCTAAACAATATGATTATTGAGATCGGGGAACACGATGTTGGGCTGAAAATTTTTTGCTTCTTCGGGTGTCATATGCGCGAAAGCGGCAATAATTACAAGGTCGCCGGGTTGAGCTTTACGTGCGGCTGCTCCATTTAAGGAAACCATTCCACTTCCCCGGAAGCCTTTAATAACGTATGTTTCCAAACGCTCTCCATTATTGATATTCAGCACCTGAACCTTTTCAAATTCAACCAGGCCGGCAGCTTCCATCAGGTCTTCATCTATGCCGATACTGCCAATATAGTGCAGATTAGCTTCTGTGATGGTTGCCCGGTGAATTTTTGACTTAAGGATTTCTATGGTCATAGCGGTGACAAAAATACTAAATTAATCGGATGTTGTCTATCAATCGGATTTCTCCGGCAAATACGGCAATAAAGCCATAACTTTCCGGGTGAAGTTCTCCATGAATGGGTTGCAGGTCATTTGCCCCGGCAATAGAAAAGTATTCAAGCTTTAGTAAAGGGTGCATGATGAACTGATCTTTCACATACTCAATAATCCTGCCAGAATCAGAATCCTGAGCCATTGTTCGGGCGTTCAACAACGTTTGATAAATAAATGGAGCGGCCTTACGCATCTCAGGAGTAAGGCGCTCGTTGCGTGAGCTTCGTGCCAGTCCGTCATCTTCCCGGCTTATGGGGCAGGCAACAATATTAATATCTAACTTTTCAATGCTGACAAGGGCGCGGATAATTTGCAGTTGCTGAAAATCCTTCTCGCCGAAATAAGCCCGGTATGGAAGTACAATGTTAAATAATTTATTAACCACAATGGCCACACCATTGAAATGCCCGGGTCGGAAGGCACCTTCCATAACATTAGCCAGACTTCCAAAATCATAGTGTTTATTTACTTCTTCGGGATACATTTCTGCTACGGACGGATTAAAAACCACATCACAACCAGCTTCTCTCAACAGTTTCAGGTCCTTGTCGAGGTCTCTGGGATATTTCTCAAGATCCTGAGGATTATTAAACTGAAGTGGGTTCACAAAAATACTCACAACCACAAGATCATTCTCCTTTCGCGCACGCTCAACCAAAGAAATATGTCCCGGATGCAATGCTCCCATAGTGGGCACAAACCCTATGAATTTTCCTTCAACTCTTGCCTTTCTGCTATATTTATGCGTTTCAGCAATGGTATTGAAAACCTGCATGATGAACATTTATTAGATTAATATTTAGGCTGAAGTCAATGTATGGAGGCGGGACCAAGCAATATGTTCAGCAAATCGTGCTCAAGCGTAATAGAAGGTGATTCAACGATGCGTCCTATTTCTTTACCATCGCGGGTAAAAATAAATGTTGGAACAAGATGAATATCAAAATCACCAAGGCAGAAATTATCGGCTTTCTTCTCCCGGTTAACGCCCACCACAAAAACCTGACTGTCAGGGTAATCTATGGCATCCATTAACTTGTAGAAGTGTGGCACCTGCTCCCGACTATCGCTACACCAGGTACCCATTACAATAAAAACGTGAGGAAAATCTGCATTAAGCGATTTTATTTCAGCCATTACATCAGCTTGAGGCTGATAGGCTTCATACTCATCGCTGAACCATGTACCCATGTTCTCCATACCCTGACGATTTACTTCACCAATGAGCATGAGGTGCCCGGTTTTTTCGTCTACCACTTGAGAATTCACATCCTGACCCATAGCCATGATTGAGGTTGACAATATAAGCACTACAAAAAAAAGTCTTTTCATAAAGCAGAAGATTAACAGCGCAATGATGGCGATTAATATTTCGCAACAGCGACTGCAAAAATACAAATGCAATTGGTTTATTGAACAAATGAATGGAAATAATGATTTTTCAACACCTGAAAAGTTGATTTCAGCTAAAAATATTATGAGGAAACTGTGAATGGCGCTGATTGAAAGATTGTCATTTTACCCAAAGCCTGAATTACGTTCCAGATGCTCCGTCAATAATAAAAATAGATTAATTATTTTATCATGTAATCAATTGCCATTGAACAAATTCAGGCAAACAAGGTTAAAAGCAAAGCCGGGATGAGTTAAATATGACATGACGCATGTAACATGTAAGTAATTGATTATCAATGTTTATTCAATTTTATGTTGCTTTAATCAATGTTGAACTTTATCTTTGCATTTTAAAACAACAAAAAGCACTATCAGATAAACGACGAAAAAATGGGAAAAATTGGAATTTTCTACGGGGGCAGCCTTAAAGGCAGTACACACAAAGTTGCCGAAAACATTGGAAAAAACTTCGGGAAAGAAAAAGTTAATTTACACAATGTGAATAAAGCCACCCGCGAAGATCTTGAAAAATACGATTTTCTTATCCTGGGCACCTCAGCCTGGGGTATTGGTGAAATGCATCAGGACTGGGAGCGGTTCATAGACATATTGGTTGAAGCAGACCTGAAGGAAAAGAAAATTGCTATTTTCGGACTAGGCGATCAAATTGAATATCCTGAGAGTTTTGTGGATGGTATGGGGACTGTATTTTGCCGTTTGCCATATAAAGATAATGTAGTGGGTTTCTGGTCTACCAAAGGCTATTCCTATTATTATTCTTCTGCTGAAAAGGATGGAAAGTTTGTTGGGCTTGCCCTTGATGAGGACAGTCAACCAGAACTTACCGAAGAACGCATTGGCAAATGGGTTAAACAACTTATAGGAGAATTTAACCTAAACTAATTTCTTATGGTTAAAGGTTAATTTATTTTTAAGCCCCTGGCCTTTGCCCGGGGCTTTTTTTAACTTTAATCTATATAAGGCAGTTCATCTTCTTTTTATATTTTTGCAAACTCAAATTCTTTAGCCATTCCCCTATTATGGAAATGTTGTGAAGAACATCAACTGTTGTTAATAATAGCCTAATCTGTGGTTGACATCCTTACCCGCGAAGTAGCGTGGAAATTTATAAAATTCGGCATCGTTGGAATATCCGGCGTTCTGGTTGATTTTGGAGTTACCTATATCAGTAAAGAATGGCTTAAGATTCAAAAATACATAGCCAACGCCATTGGTTTTACCCTGGCAGCAAGCAGCAATTATTTTTTGAATCGCTGGTGGACATTTCACAGCCAAAACCCCGAAATAGCTATAGAATACGGAAGGTTTCTGATGATCTCACTGATTGGACTGGGAATCAATACACTGGTATTGTGGTTGCTCGTTTCTAAAGGTAAATACAATTTTTATCTGGCTAAATTATTTGCCATTGCCGTAGTCACCATTTGGAATTTTATTGCAAACCTGAATTATACCTTTGTCTGAAAACCATGTAAATAATTCATGTATTTTCATCAATGGGTTTTAGTCATGCTTTCGGGAATGGCCAGAATATAATCGGCTTTATTTTTGTTTTCTGCTGAAAGTGTGTCAATATTGGTTTGCTCAGAGCTGTTGATGGTCAAAATTTTCAATTCGGGTGCAGCTTGTTTCAGGTACCAATTGATGCCTTCAAAATTATCAGAATGGTACGTTCCCTGAAAATGGAGGAATGTTTGGCCGGGTTTAAGATTTTTAAGTATAAAATAAGCCATGGTACCATCTTTAACTGCCTGAGCGCGGGGCAAATTTTCATTCACATGCCCACCGGCCCCACCCATCATATCAATCATGCCTTTATAACCGGGCAACTCAGCATCATAAGGAATGGGTAATGGTGCAATATATTGCCTGGCTTCGTCGCTCAAATCCATGAGTGCATCAAAACCTTCCCGGTTCACCAGTGAAGCATAGCGTCGTGGAATATTGGTTGCAACAAAGCGAAGGCCGCTGTCACGCGCAAAAGTCAGTAATGGTTTATAGTCCGTTTTGTAGTTGGACCAAAGCTTAGCCTCAGCTTCAAAATTTCGTTCGGCTACTTTTCCCGAAATGTATTCATCCAGTAATAAAGCATTATCTGCTTCAAACATTTCAGCTCCCAATACCAACTGCTGTTTTTTTAAGTCATACAGACTTCGTGTAAGTTCAAATTGCAACCAATGGCTAATGGGATTATTATGTAGCTCACCAAAGAGTACAACATCAGCTTTAGCTGCATCTTTAACCAGCTGGCCAAAGTCGGTAGCTTTGCCTTTGTGATTAAACAGCTTATAGGCAGGCTTATCGCCACGCATTGCAACAAACAGAATAAATGTGAGCAAAAATAAAATGTTCTTTTTCATATCAGGGACGATATTTAAGATTTCCGGCAGTAAAAGAAAGGGGCAGCAGGTCACTTACACTCTCAACAACAATTGCTTTTCCGGTTTCACCGGTAAAAATAACGCGGATTTTTTTCTGCTGAAGGTTTTCATATTCCATAAGTACCTGCCGACAGGCACCACAAGGTGAAACAGGATCAACAATCTCGCCTCCGGGTGTTTTTATGGTAATGGCAATGGCTTCAATTTTCTGATCAGGAAATTGCGACATGGCAGCAAACACAGCGACCCTTTCGGCACATAAACCTGAAGGATACGCAGCATTTTCCTGGTTATTTCCGGTGACCACCTTCCCATTTGTCAGTTGTACCGCAGCGCCAACTTTAAACCCGGAATAGGGTGCATATGCCCCCGAGGCGGCATTTACAGCATTATTAAGCAGGGCCCGATCTGGGCCGTCCAATTCGTTAAAATGATTGGCGTAACTTATCCGTAATTGTATTGATTTTTGCTCCATAAGTCAAAATTTGGTCAATAAAGATACAATTTTTATTGTGAACTACTGATTTGCAGAAAGGTTTAATCCGATGGATGCTTTTTACCTCCAAAAAGCAAAAAGGCATTAAAAAAGGCAAAGAAAGTCGCACCAGCCTGAGTCTCAAGCGTATCTTCTGTAAGCATTGACATAAATACGATTACAAAAAATACCAGGTAAAGGTATTCGTTAAATTTTCCCAGCTTTACCGCCGGATAAATCAGTGTAAACAAAAACCAGATGAAACCCAACAGTCCAAAAGAAATCGTAATGGCCAGAAACTGGTTGTGTGCCCGGTTTCTGAATGGTTGTTCCAGGCTTGAATCCATTTCATTGTATGCCCTGTCAAATTCTTTTTTAATGTCTCCCGTACCCACTCCTGTAAGCCAGTGTTGCTTTATGATCCAGGCAGAGGTTTTCCAGTATTCAATACGTTGCATCAGCGAAGAAGCATTCGGATCACCATGCCTGATATAATTCTGATATCCCATGGCCATTTGTTCAAGCCGGGGCTTAAGATTAAAGGTCTTTAGGTATTCCGCATTTGCTATGCCATTTTCAATATTCAAAATCTCCTCTTTGGTTAGCTGTCGCAATGCCATGGCATCTTTTCGCGCCCCTTTGGAATGTAAAAATCTGATTAAGGTATATTTGAGGAGCTGACCTTTCCGGTCGAGACTATCATAGGGGAAATCACTTATCTCATTCCAGGTATAGCGCATTTCCGTTTCACACAAATACAATCCAACATACTGCCCTTTCTCAATACCATAGGTAATGGTATCGTGTTTGTAAGGTGACCCAAATTTCGTATACCTGTCTAATTTGGAAAAATCAACTTGAGTGGGATTGGTATAGGCTTCAAGAGAGTTTTTAAGGCTAAATAATACCACAACCAGGCCAACAATGATGGAAATAAACATGAGGGTGCGTAAAAAAGTACTCCTTATTCTTATTACCATCATGATGAGAAATATTAAACTCAACAGTAAAGTTATCAGAATACCTGTAAATGATTCAAGGATAAGTAAAAAGATAAGAAACCAGGTAATACCAAGATAAATTACAGCTTTTGCCCATAATGATCTGGGAGGATGTGCCTTAATGAAATGGATCAGAATAAAAATAGAAAAACAAATGGTTAGACCAAATCTGATGTGTGAAATAAAAATACTCAGTTCACGGGGATCGCTTACATGACTGGTAAAAAGCACATACATACTGGCCATGGTTCCGGCAAAGACAGCCGAAACAAAAAATATGAGCACTAATTTAAACTTTTTACTATCAAAAGGGGGGCTTGTAGCATAGATTACCGGAAGTGCCAGCAGCGGCAGTTTAATCCTGAGGTCTTTCAGAGCATATTGCCAATCGGTGGTGTAAATGAGACCAACAACATGGAGCAGATAAAAAGATACAATGACCAGGGCTGCCGGGTTATTGAAAAATCTCCGGAATTTTTCACCAAGATTCCTGCCTGTATTCATTAAAAAAACTACAGTTTTTCCCCATGCCTTTCGATGGCTGTTGGAATGATCAGCAATTTCCGCCCCGTCAAAAGTCCAGAAAATGAGTAATAGAAACTGAGCCACACTCATTCCAAATTCAGAAAGTGGAATTGAAACGGCAAGCAAAATAGTGGCATACAGCAAAGGCAAACCAAGGTTCAGCCTTTGGCCACTAATTCCGGGAGCCCGTCTATTCCACATAATACAATCAGGATTTTGGTTTGGCAGATGTATTGGTAAGGATACCTGAATATTCTCCGGAATTATTGAGTAGTTCTATGGCAATTTTCACTTCAGGGTCTTCAGTTACCATGGCTTCTACCCTGCCTTTTTGGGCATAATAGCGGGCCACTATTTCACTACGAAGCATAGAACTGATCTCCTGTCTGAATTTAATCAAATCGCTTTCCTTATTGTGTTTCATTTTGGTTTCCAGATCAGCCAGATCATCTTTAAGCTCTTCGTTGTACTTTTCATGCGCAGTGGCCTGCTTTAACTGAGCCAGCAATCTTTCGCTTCTGGTAACATAATCGTATTCCTTATCCTCTAACCATTTTACAAAATCGTCATACATCTGATCGGTAATGGTAAACTGCCTGGCCGGAAGTATGGTATCGTGCTCGCGTTTAAACTGATTGGCGTAATCAAAAATAAGATAACGACTAATCAAACTGATGGCTATGTTGCTCATCGGCGGATCTTCCGTTACGATATCGGGTTCAATGCCGCCTCCATCATATACCAGGCGTCCGGCTTTGGTTTTAAACTCATGTATCAGCGAATCGGGGATCTTTCCGGAAAAGCCGAGGCTGTCTCTGTGGCCATAATCAATAGCCTGGATGCATCGTCCGCTGGGTATGTAATATTTGGCCACAGTTACTTTCATCTGCGTTTTATAACTTAAAGGTAAAATATTCTGCACCAGGCCTTTACCAAAAGTTCGTTTCCCTACAATCACCGCTCTGTCAAGGTCCTGCAAGGCACCTGCCACAATTTCCGATGCAGAGGCACTGTAATCATTTACCAGCACCACCACCGGAATTTCAGTATCTATTGGCTGCATTATGGTTTTGTATGATTTATTGCGGTCGGGCGATTTGCCTTTGGTGCTTACTATTAGTTCACCCTTTCTAACAAAGAAGTTGGCAATATTTACTGCCTCGTTCATCAGGCCGCCTCCATTATCGCGCAGATCAATGATGAGTGAAGAAAGCTTATCTTTTTCCCGCAATGCCAAAAAAGCTTCCTTAAACTCTTTGGATGAAGTCTGGGTGAAGCCGGAAAGTTTGATGTAACCGGTTTTATCGTTGAGCATCAAAGAATGGGTAACATTTGGGATGGCTACATTCTCGCGCGTAACTTCTATTTCTGTCGGCATGGGAAGTCCTTCCCGCTGAATCAGCAATTTTACTTTGGTACCGGGCTGACCCTTAAGTCCCATGCTCACATCGCTCACTGATTTTCCTTTGGCGTCCTTATCATTCACCTTAAGTATGCGGTCGCCCTGTATCAATCCGGCTTTCATGGCAGGTGAATTTTCGTAAGGTTCAGAAATCACCACATACCCTCCCTGCTGATGAATAAGTGCACCAATACCACCGTATTGTCCTGTAGTCATAAATGTGTAATCTTCAATATCAGCTTCAGGAATAAAGACGGTATATGGATCCAGGCGGTCGAGAATGGCTTCAATGCCATAAGTAATCAGCTCTCCATGATTAAGCTCATCTACATAGCTATTGTTAAGCTCCTTATACATACTCACAAAAATATCGAGATTTTTTGATATCTCAAAGTCTGAGGAGTTTACCTGTGCCCTGACTGTTATGTTAACTGTAAGGCTGAATGCAACCAAAAGGAGAAAGGCAGGTATTTTTTTCATTCTATGTGCTTTGATTAAAATTTAAAATATTGTTAATCGACAGATTATCAATTCATTATTTTTGAAACACCACATATTCAAGGAACAGGATCATATCCACTACCACCCCAGGGGTGGCAGGATGCCATCCGTTTTATGGTCAACCAGCCACCTTTTAGTGGCCCGTATTTCTTCAAGGCTTCAATTCCATACTGAGAGCATGTAGGCGTATAGCGGCATGATGGGGGCAGGTAAGGTGAAACCGCCCACTGATATACGCGGATGATGCCTACCAGCAGCTTAGTGAAGAGTTTTCGCATATTCCTCGTTTAAACGTTGAAGCAGGAAAATTATTATAGTTTCCATAGTTTTATATTCGGGCATGGTTTTACCCGAATATAAGAAAGCAAAATCACATCCTTCTCCTTCTTTGAGTTCATGGAGCAGATGTTTGTTTTTCCGGTAACATTCCCTCATTAAACGGCGGATCCGGTTACGGTCAACAGCGCGGTGAAAGTTACGTTTGGGAATGCTAAAAAACACACGGTAGCCGCTTGCATCACTGGTAAAGCGCCATACCAGTCGCACAGGATGCTTAAATAAACTATTCCCTTTGGTGAACAGTAATTCAATGGCTACAGTACCACTAAGACGTTCCTGTTTACGAAAGGTTTGCATAATGGTATAATTCAGAGCAACCGATGGTGTCTGCAGACTTTATTTTCCCTTATGATTATTGGCCAGAAACTGATCAATGGCCCTGGCCATACTCGGCGCTTTTTCGTTGGGGGCCTCTATTGCTACCTTCAGGCCGAATTCACGGGCAGCCTGGGCAGTGATGGGCCCAAATACGCCAATCAATTGATCTTTTTGCTTGTAATTCTTAAAATTCTTAAGCAATGACTTAATACCTGCAGGACTAAAGAAAACCATCAAATCATATTTCTCCGGCTCAAGGAACGACATGTCTTCCGAAACAGTACGATACATAATTACCTTGTCATAGTCAATCTTTTGTAAATCAAGCAAATCGCTTAATTCGGGATTATGATCTTCGTTACATGGCAGTAGATAGCGCTCATTCTTATGTTTGCGAATGGAATCTACCAAATCAGAAAGCTCCTGATTACTAAAGAAGATTTTGCGTTTGCGATATTGTATGTACTTTTGAAGATATAGGGCAATGGCTTCTGCAGAACAAAAATATTTCATGCTTTCGGGCACTTCGAACCGGAGTTCACCTGCCAGCCTGAAAAAATTATCTACTCCATGTTTACTGGTAAAAATCACAGCACTGTGCTCGCTCAGCCTCACTTTGTTCTCTTTGCGGAAATCAATAGAGCTTAAACCTTCTATTCGGAAGAATTTATGAAAATCTATGTTGATTCCGTATTTTTTAACAATATCCGCATAAGGCGATTTTTCGATTTCAGCAGGCCGGGGTTGTGAAATGAGTATGTTCTTAACTTTCAAAATCTATCAGGATTAAAACGTTAAAAATATTTTGAGCAGAAATTTTACTTAACATATTGTTAATCAAATAGATTAATCAATTTAGCAAGTATTAAAACGGGTAAAATTTCGAGGGTGCAAAGATACAAAAATAAATACACAACCGAAAACGATTGTACTTTCAATCCAACTAAAAATAAACGCAGAAAACGATAGCTGTAGATAATAATATATATACCGGCTATAACATAAAGCAAAGTGGCTTCACCGGTATAAAACCAGGAAAATACCACTGGAAAAACAATTAAACCGGTAACAATATTAAAAACAATATTGGTAAGTATGAATTCAGATGCGAAATGTGCTACGCGAAATAAACTACCGGTAAAGCTGACCAATAAATTTTTGGAAATCCAGATGATTGTTATGGCGCTTACTAAAAAAGCAAAAATCCAGACTGCATCTATTTCCGGAACAGGGATTGAAATAAAACGGTTTATTAATCCAAATGCAAACGATGCTGTGGCAAGAATATATATAATGGCCAACCCTGGCATGATGCGTTCACGAATGAGGTTACCATCTCTAACCAGTTGATTTACATGGTGGGGAGCATAAAAGGCTTTAAAAATCTGTCTGAGCCGCCGGCTAAAAAAATGCCTCCCCCATGCCAGCAGAACCAGGATAAGCACCAAAGCAAGAGTAATAAAATCGTATTGAGACGCCTGATGTTCCACTGGTTTCATGTCAACCGGTTTTGGTTGATGTGTCTGCAGCAGTGAAGGACGAATTACCACAGTATCTTCCAGAACAGGTTCAGGCAATATAATCTCCCTGATTTCGAACCTGAAAGTAGAATCAACAGGCAAAGGATTAAGACTGTCAGCCAGAAAAAAGAAGTAATCGCTGATGGTATCAATGGCTGAAACGGGCTCCACATACTGAAGCAATTGCAGGCTATTGGCCTGAGCGGAGGGTTGCAGGTTGGTTAATGTCATCGCGGAGCAAAATTAGCTTTTTATAGTTAAAGTGAGTTGAACCAGAGTGTATAATGCATATAAAATTCAACCATGAGCCTTCTCCGAATAATGCATTTTTGCATAAAGACCAAATTCACAAATAATTGCTAAGTTTAATATTATGTTTTCAATTCTCTGTAGGCCCTGGTTTCTGAGTACCACCCAGCCGCAACTTAGTGAAAGCTGATCTTAGTGGCATTCCTTTTCTTTTAATTATTGGCAACTGCCTCTATTATTGATATGGACATGATGATGTCTTGTGCATTAATGTCCGGGGCAACAGTAAATCGATTATCCATTTGCAACCGATAGTTTTACATTTCATCGCCCCCCCCAATGAAAAATCTCCCTGCCTAATTCATCACGTGAACAATTCCGGCACATAAACTAATTCAGTTTTTACGTAAAATAGTCCTACTTTTGCAAAAGTTCTGTGGTCAATTTCAACCTTCAATATTTACACCATATATGTCCCTTATTAAATCCATCCGGGAAAATGCTCAGAAACTCAATAAGTGTATCATTCTTGCCGAAGGCACTGAGGAGCGTACCCTGAAAGCTGCAGATTTTATTCTGAAAGAAAAGCTTGCACGAATTATATTGCTTGGGAATAAGCAGGTAATTATGGCCATGAGTTTGCAATATGGGCTTGATCATGTTGCCCGGGCACGCATTATTGATCCGGAACAAAACCCCGACCATCAAAAGCATGCTGACCTGCTTTACGAAATACGTAAGTCGAAAGGTTTAACGCCAGAAGAGGCCTCTCTGCTTGCAAAGGATCCGCTATACCTGGCAACACTACTTATTAAAAGCGGGGAAGCCGATGGTGAAGTGGCCGGTGCCATCAATTCAACAGGCAATGTATTGAAGCCGGCTTTTCAGGTGGTTAAAACCCTGCCCGGAATACAGGTAGTCTCCGGTGCTTTTTTGATGATTTTCAAAGAAAATCCTTATGTTCCGGAAAACATACTGGTATTTGCCGATTGTGCCGTAAATCCCGACCCGACAGCCTCAGAACTTGCCCAGATTGCCATATCAACGGCACAAACTGCAAGAAACATTGCTCATTTGGAACCCAGAGTGGCTATGCTAAGTTTCTCAACCAAGGGGAGTGCAAAACATACCTTATGCGATAAAGTGATTGAGGCTACGCGTCTGGCCCGTGAAATGGCTCCCGACATTCCCATAGATGGCGAATTGCAGGCCGACGCCGCTCTCGTTGAAGCAGTGGGTATGCATAAGGCACCCGGAAGTTCTATTGCCGGCAAGGCAAATGTATTGGTTTTTCCGGGATTGGAATCAGGCAACATTGCCTATAAACTGGTTCAACGTTTGTCGGGTGCAGAGGCCATTGGCCCCATTTTACAGGGCATGGCCGCTCCCATCAACGATCTTTCGCGGGGTTGTTCGGTAAGTGACATTGTAAATCTTGTAGCCATTACCGCCAATCAGTGTGCAAACATATAACTGAATATATTCCTTCTTTAATTAAAACACAAATGTCAGAACGATTAGAAGATTTTAGTCTTGGAAAAACCACTCAACCCAAAGGCAGCATTCAAAAAGTAGGTGTAATAGGTTGTGGTGCCATGGGTCAGGAGATTTCCGTTTTACTCAGCCAGTCAGGCATTGAAATCGCTTTCATCGACATAAGCGATGAACGGATTGAGTCGGTGATGAAACGCATTGAGCGTCAGCTCGATGTACGCATTAGCAAATGGGGACTTACCAACAGCGAGAAAAGGCTTATTCTTTCGCGCATCAGCGGCTCCACCAACTATGATACCATTAAGGATTGCGACATTGTCATTGAAACCGTTAACACCAAAAGAAAAGGTACCAGTCTGGAGCTCCGGCAGGATATTTTCAAAAAAATAGAAGCGGTGGTCAGGCCGGAAGCCGTAATTACCTCCAATACTGCCACCCTGATGATATCTGAAATTGCTTCGGTGTTGCAAAGTCCTGAAAGGGCCATTGGGCTGCATTTCTTTTCACCTGTTGAAAAGATAAAGGTAATAGAAGCAGTGCGATCATTGTATACCAGCGATGAAACCTATGCTATGGTCAGCAAACTGGCTCTCCTTATCGGAAAACGACTTATTGAGGTAAATGAATCAGCAGGCAACGTAAGCACCCGGATGCTGGTTCCATTGATTAATGAAGCTTGTGAAATACTCATGGAAGGGGTAGCCACTGTGGCTGACATAGACGTGATTATGAAAGAAACTTCGGGATTGCAACTGGGTCCCTTTGAGATGACCGACAAAATCGGGGTTGATAAGGTATTGAAATGGATGGAAAATCTGTATGCTGAATTCGGTGAAAGCAAGTACAAGCCTTCGCCAATACTCAAACGCATGGTGAGAAGTAATCTGGTTGGTCGCCGTGTGGGTGAAGGGTTTTACCTTTACAGCGGATCTACCCGCATCCCAAAGCAAGGCTCTGTTATTCGACTCGGGCGTATTTAGCAGATTTTTATTCATTCACGTTCAAAAAGAAAGCATTAAAATGAAAATAATTGTTTTAAACTGTGGCAGTTCCTCTATTAAATATCAGTTATTCGAGTTGCCTTCACAGCGGGTGCTGGCCAAAGGGCTGGTTGACAAAATTGGCTTAAAAGGTTCAATGATTAAACACTGGCGGGATGATCAGACAGAAGTAAAGCTCGAAGGAGAAATACTTGATCACCAAATAGGCATTGAATATTTGCTGGGCGTACTTACCAGCGAAAAATACGGCAGCATCAAAAAGCTGGAAGAAATTGATGCAGTGGGTCACCGGGTGGTTCATGCCGGTGAAATGTTTAATGGCAGTGTTTACATTTCCCCAGAAGTAATTACGGCTCTTGAAGAGTGTATTGAACTGGCCCCCCTGCACAATCCGCCCAACCTTAAAGGTATTTATTCCATTACCAAGTTGCTGCCCTCGGTTCCACAGGTAGGCGTTTTTGACACCGCTTTCCATCAAACAATGCCCAATTATGTATACTTGTATGGAATACCATATTCCCTCTACGAAAAATATAAAATCCGACGCTATGGATTTCATGGTACCAGCCATCGCTATGTATCAAAACGCGCTGCCGGGATGCTTGACACCCCTTTACACAATCTTAAAATGATCACCTGTCACCTGGGAAACGGAGCTTCTATTGCTGCCATCAAAAATGGTCAATCGCTGGATACTTCCATGGGTATGACTCCCATTGAAGGACTTATGATGGGTACCAGAACCGGTGACCTGGACATTGGGGCCTTTCTGCAAATTATCAATAAAGAGGAATTGGATATTTCTGTTGCCAACACACTGGTAAACAAACACAGTGGCATGTTGGGCGTTTCGGGTGTGTCATCAGATATGCGTGATGTGGAACATGCAGCCGAAGCCGGCAATGAACGCGCCAAAGTCACTCTTGAAATGTATTATTACCGCATTAAAAAGTACATAGGTGCTTACGCTGCAGCCATGGGTGGAGTGGATGTTATTGTATTTACCGGAGGAGTAGGCGAAAATGACGCGGCAACCCGTTCAAGATCAACAAGTGACATGCAGTTTATGGGAGTTGAAATAGACGAGGATAAAAATAAAAGTGTGCGCGGTAAAGAAGCCATAATTTCTTCCGAAACTTCCAAAGCCAGAGTAATGGTAATACCTACCAATGAAGAATTGGTGATTGCCCAGGATACTTACGATATCGTTTTGAAACTTTAAATTATCTTCGACCCGCCATAGCTGATTGTAATTCCGTTAGCATACGTGCTTTCCTTAAAAAAGAAAGCACGTTTTTTTTAAGGCCCTGAGTTAACGAAACAATCCGGCTCGAGTTATCTTTTTAGTGAAGCGATCTCTTAATGTATATCAAAAGTAAATTTCATTTAATCTGAACTACTTATGTTCTAAATTAATTGACGGCAGCAAAACAGTTGTTAAAAGGAATAAGTTTTTGAGCGAACAGTACAGCAGAGGTTTGAACAATTATTAATAATCTGACAAAACCTTACGCTCTGTTTGTGTGCGTTAATCAGATGAAGCACCTCTTCAGAAAACTTTTCATCCAAAAACCTGTTCTAATGTACACGCTCATAAAAGTTTCAAATTATTTTTAATTTTACACCGGTTTGCCGGCATGAATCAAATTTCAAACCTTGAAAGGTAAAATTTTTGTTATAATTCTGTTGTTCTGTTTTGTTGCTCCCGTAGCAACCACATATGTATTTCTTCAAATTCAAAAAAAGCAGGTAAGAAAAACCGTGAAACGCAAAATGCTGGCCGGAATAGACAAAGAAACACTGGTTTTATTTAAATTTACTGAAAGAGAAAAACAAACTCTGCTGCATTGGAAACATGCCAAAGAGTTTGAATATAGCGGAGAGATGTATGACATTGTTGAATCAGAAGTCAAAGGAGATACTACCTATTACTGGTGCTTCCGGGATCATGAAGAGACACAAATCAATAGGCATTTGGCTGATCTTATTGCATTTGCAATGAAAAACAATCCGTTGAAACAAGAAAATCAAAAACGGTTATCGGCTTTTTTCAAGTCACTCTATGTCACAATTAATGACAAACAGAGTTTTTCCTTTTATAAATACATACCTGAAATTTGTTTCCATCCTATTACCTTATACCAATCACAATTTTACTCCCCTCCTGTTCCACCTCCTAAAGGGCTGATTTAAAAATTTACGGTTTAAACCATGCCATCCACCCGTTCTGCATCCATAGAGACGGGCAATACTGATTTAACAAAAACAAAATTAAATAACAATGAAGAAAAAATTCATTTCATTGTGGTTATTGCTTGGTATCGTGATTTTTGCCCAGGCCCAGATAATAACCATCAAAGATAAGGATACCGGCGATCCACTGGAGATGGTGACGCTGATGAGTGAATCTCCCAGGGCTTTTACCACTACCAATGTAAAAGGTCAGGCTGATGTTTCAGTCTTCGTTGGCGCTGATAAAATTGAAATTCGTCTGCTGGGGTATAAAACGGAAACTAAAAGCTACGCTCAACTTCAGGCAGCCGGTTATTCTATCGCCATGCAGCAGACCAATATTAATCTTGACCAGGTGGTCGTGTCAGCCAGCCGACGTGAACAGGCTACATCCAATATCCCCGCAAAAATCACGGTAATTCCGGCCAAAGAGGTTGCTTTCCAGAATCCGCAAACTGCAGCAGACCTGCTGAGTGTTTCTGGCAAGGTATATATTCAAAAAAGTCAGCAGGGTGGCGGTAGCCCAATGATTAGAGGGTTTGCCACCAACAGATTGCTGTATTCTGTGGATGGAGTGCGCATGAATACGGCTATTTTCAGGGGTGGGAACCTGCAAAATGTCATCAATCTCGATCCATTTGCCATAGAGAAGACCGAAGTACTGTTTGGCCCCGGATCTGTAATATATGGCAGCGATGCCATTGGAGGGGTTATGAGTTTCCAGACCCTTACCCCTCAGTACGCTCTCTCAGAAAAACCGATGATCTCAGGAAAAGCAGTTACCAGGTATTCCTCGGCCAACAACGAAAAAACAGCCCACTTTGATGTGAATATAGGCTGGAAAAAATGGGCAGTGGTAACCAGTATCAGCTCATGGGACTATGACCATCTCCGCCAGGGCAGCCATGGCCCCGATGATTATTTAAAGCCCATATATGTGCAACGTCAGGATAGCATAGACAGAATTATAACTCAGGATGATCCGCTGCTTCAGATTCCTTCGGCCTATTCGCAAATGAATATGATGCAAAAAATCAGGTTCAGGCCCAACGACAAATGGGATTTCCAGTATGGTTTTCACTATTCAGAAACATCACCTTACGGCAGGTATGACCGCAACAATCGTTACAGAAAAGGTACTCTCCGCTATGCTGAATGGTTTTATGGCCCACAAAAATGGATGATGAATAATCTTGCTGTCAGTCACAAAAGAAATAATATTGTTTATGACGAATTGAATTTTAAGCTGGCTCAGCAATCTTTTGAGGAAAGCAGAATTGACAGGGCATTGAATAAAAACGAAAGGAGGATAAATACTGAACAGGTTGAAGCATATTCAGTAAATCTGGACCTGACCAAGTCATTGGGTATCCGCAACAAACTCTTCTATGGGATGGAGTACATTGTTGATGAGGTGACCTCAACAGGTGAGCTAACGGACATTTCTACGGCTGTTAAAAGCCCTGGGGCATCGCGGTATCCAAACTCTACCTGGAGTTCATTAGCAGCTTATGTGAGTGACGAATTCAGGATTTCTGAAAAGCTAACTGCTCTGGCCGGGATAAGGTATAATCAGTATAAGATTGATGCAGATTTTAGCAGTAATCTTGACTTCTATCCTTTGCCGTTTCAAGAAGCCAGTCTGGTTAATAGTTCATTGACCAGCAGTATCGGTGGTGTTTACCGCCCGGCAGAAAGCTGGGTACTCAGTGCCAACTTTGGCACTGCATTCCGCTCGCCCAATGTGGATGATGTAGGAAAAGTGTTCGACTCTGAAGCAGGTGGAGTAACTGTACCCAACCCTGATCTGAAAGCGGAATACGCCTATAATTTTGATCTTGGCTTAGCCAAAACCTTTGGTAGTATCGTAAAAATTGATCTTGCCGGATACTATACCATTTTAGAAAATGCCATGGTAAAGAGAAATTTCCGGCTGGGCGGATTTGACAGTATAATGTATGAAGGTCAGTTGAGTCAGGTGCAGGCCATTCAGAATGCTGCAGTAGCCCATGTTTATGGCATTCAGATTGGCCTGGAAGTTAAGCTTCCGACTGGTTTTAGTTTATCTTCCGACCTGAACTATCAGTATGGTGAAGAAGAACTGGATGATGGCAGTACCAGCCCTTCACGTCATGCTCCACCCCTGTATGGGATATCCCGATTAAACTTCAGGGCAAATAAATTACATCTCCAGTTTTATGCAGTATATATGGCAGAACGCAAGTTTGAAGATTTACCTTTTGAGGAAAAATCAAAAGTGGAATTGTATGCAAAGGATGCTGAAGGAAACAATTACTCACCAGGTTGGTATACTTTGAATATAAAGGCAGAATACAACATTTCAGAAACCTTTAGCATCAGTTCGGGCATTGAAAATCTGACCGATCAACGCTACCGGCCTTATAGTTCAGGTATTTCGGCTCCCGGGAGAAATTTCTTAATTTCTTTAAGGGCAAATTTTTAATTCTTTAATGTAAAAAAGCCATTCGTTTTCCAAAGGATTCGTCTGGCTTTTTTATTTACTTCCAAAAAATGGTTCGCTCAATAAGTTACTCCAATTCCGCGATCAATTCGTCGGTAAGTTCCAGATTGTGGAACACATTATTTACATCATCGTCATCTTCAAACAAATCAATAAGCCGCATTACTTTTTTTGCTGCTTCAAGGTCTACCTTCACAGTATTTTGAGGCAGACGCTGTAACTCAGCATTTTCAGGCTCAATTCCCAGCTCTTCCAGCTTTTTCATCATAGCTCCAAAATCTTCCATAGCTGTGGTAATGGTTATCATTTTATCCTCCACCTGAATGTCTTCGGCTCCAGCATCTATCACTTCCATTTCGAATTCATCCATATCAATATCGCCTTGCGGAATGGTAAAAACTCCTTTCCGGTCGAACAAAAAAGCCAGTGAACCATTGGTGCCCAGACTGCCTCCAAACTTATTAAAATATGAGCGTATATTGCTTACGGTACGCTGAGGATTATCTGTGGTACATTCAATGTAAATGGCAATGCCATTGGGTGCATAACCTTCATAGGTAATTTCCTGATAGTTGGCAGCATCCTTGTCTGATCCTTTGTTTATGGCTCGGGTGATATTATCCTTAGGCATACTCGCTCCCTTGGCATTTGCAATGGCCAGACGCAAGCGGGGATTTCCATCGGGATCAGCGCCACCTTCTTTTACCGCTACCGTAATTTCTTTAATAATTCTTGAAAAAATCTTTGACCTTTTGGCGTCAAGTGCGCCTTTCTTTCGTTTAATGGTCGACCATTTGCTGTGTCCCGACATATGTATATGGTTGTGTTTAAAATCTTTGCAACAAGACAGATGTTGACCTGTTTAGCGCTGTAAAGTTACATTTTTTTTTCAGAATATAAAAAATGCTGCCTCCATAAGGAAGCAGCACCGGGCAGACCACAACATCTGACTTTACCAGCTTATGAGCGTAATGCCCAGGGTAAACGGATAAAGTTCAGGGCCGCGGTTGTTTTTGAATAAAGTATTCAGGGAGTAATCGGCATATAAATTTATTTTGCCCCAGCCAATACGTGCTGACAGATCATATTTTATGGGATTCAGGTAGAAATCATCGCGGTCTTTCATCTTCTTCTTCTTCCCATTTTCCTGATATACATTTTTAGTGTGAGAACCAATACGCAAACCGGCCTGTACACCCGCCGAAATGTGGAAACTATTCTTTTTCGAAAAACGGTTGGTCTGATATTCAAGCATCAACGGCACATTAAGATAGTTGACAACCAGTTTGCTTTTGGTATAATTTCTGGGAATCTGTTCATAGTTATTAAAGATATCCCCATCCATCACTACGAGTTCAACATTATCATTAAAGCGGTAGTTTTTCCATTCCAGGCCAAGACCAGTAGTTAAACCTAATTTGTTTCTAATGAGGTTGAAATTCTGCTCCAGCAGGTTTAATTTAACATTGATGGATTTCTCCATGCGCAAATCAAGAAATTCATAGTCAGTTGGCAGATCAAATTCACCACTGCTGTTTACAAAACCATTGACACCCATTTCAAAACCACCGAAATGGCCATCGAATTTTTCCTGACGGTTTCGCTTAAAGCTCACTTTACCATCTTCATCAACCTTAAGTTCATTGCTGCCGATAATCACTTTTGTTTTATCACCATCATACACTTCTATTTTAACATCGCCTACATTCACAATAACCGAATCTGCATTTGGGTAGGCATCATATTCTTCCATTTTGGCTATCGCTTCCAGGTTGGGCTCTTGTCCGTCGTTATTGGGATGAATGGTCACAATACCGGCACGGTTGATTTGTTTCAATGTATTTTCATCAAAATAAGAAAGTCGTCCTGCGCCGCTAATGTCACCAAAAATTTCGCTGTTGGCAAATACACTGGCCCTGCCGGCTCCGCTAACTTCAGCTTTAGTGGTTGTGGTTTTAAGTTTAAGGGCATTGAGCCTCGAAGCCCCGGCTACCTCAGTTTCATGAGTAATGGTTTCACCTTCGAGGGTAAGCCGGGCAGCACCATTTACTTTGGTTTCAAGAGCTTCGGTTTGTATGCTCATGTTTATTCTTGAGGCTCCGTTGGCTTCAATCGTTAATCTGGGAGTAACAAAAGTTCCATTGGTAGTAAGCCGGGCTGCGCCGTCCAGTTGAACTTTTTCGAGCACAGGGGTTTGTATTACCACGCTTAGCTCAGAAAGATTTTTCATCCCCGAAGCAGCTTCTATCACCAGGGTGTTGCCCAATACCCGTGTTTCTATGGAACTCTGAAGGTTGTCATCGGTGAGAACAGTGACCATATAGTTATCGCCCTGAATCAATTGTGCCCGGAAGGCACCTCCTATTTCAATTTTGGTGAACGGGCCTGTCTCCCTGTCCTGTTTGATGGTGTTACCGCTGCCTCTTACCTGAGCTATTGATGCAGCAGCATAAAAAAAAGCTGCCAAAAAAAATCCGGCTTTGTAGATGTTAGTTTTTGCTTTCATTGGAGTGGTATTTTGCATGTTATTTTCTTTATGACGGAAATAAGGACGATTTTGTTACCTGCTCATCTTTATTAATTTTCATTTGCTGCTAAAGATTTTTCTGTTTTTCTCCTGATCAACGAGTTGCACCTTTTGGGTTCTTCCTTTTTCATCAACATACCGCCTGATTTTCAGCCCATTGTTTGTCAGAACATTGAAGCCACCCAGTCCAATGTCGGCCAGCAACCAGGGGTCAAGAGTTGAGGGCAATTGCTCTGCCACCTGAGCACCCGAGCTTAGAATCTGGTTCAACATGATCCGGCCGTAATTCAAATTGGCAGCATTATCATTGCTTACCGGAATATTTTCGGCATCAGCCAGCATCAACTCCTGCGATAACTGAATATCATCAAACAATTGGGTATACATCTGACGGGGGTTGCTATTGAAAGGTTCAGTAATATTAATGGTGACGCGTTGAGCCGGCAGATGTTCCAGTTCAACCGGAGTTTCCCTGTCGCGTTGGACAGGTTCAATATTTTCTGCAGGTTTGGTATCACTTGCCGGCACATCCGGAACAACATATATTCCATCAGAAACGTCAGGCTTTTCGGTTACCGGTACCGGATTTTCTGGTGACGAAGGCACAACCATTTCATAACCTCCAATAGTTTGGTTCAGTTTATCTTCTGTAACTGGTTCGATACGTAGGTAAATAGAAATTAGTAAAAGAATGGTAGCAGCAAATGCAGTTATTGGAACAATCTTCGTCCAAATAGGCAATGAAATGTGGTGTTTCAGCATAGCTTTTGCAGGAAATATAACTTCATCATCAGGCAGTAACCGTGAATGGGCTATATTTTGAAAATCTTTCTCCAATTCAGGATGTTGCTGAATAAACGCAGTTACCCTGTGAAGGCCGGCTTCAGTAAGATCTTTTTCAAACCAGGCAATAAAATAATATTCATAATTGTACTGATTTATATATAGGGCATCCAGGTCGAAACGCTGTTTCAGTGCTTGTTTCAGTGGCATTTCTGTTTTAGAATCAGATAAGATGCTGAGCTCTGAAAGTCCGGTAAATTCCTCCTTTAAATCCGGATTATCACCCAGGAATAAAAGAAATGCCGTAGCCTGAGCACCATTTAGCTTACCATCCAGGTAATCCATGGCAAATAAGGCGTAATTTTCACGAGTGATGTTCACTGTTTTCATTTTTGCATCCTTTAAATTACCCTGTCGGGCTGGCCTATATAATTTTTAAGCGTTACCCTTGCCCGGTATATGTATACCTTAACCTGCGAAGCGTTCAGCCCGGTAATCTCACCAATTTCTTCATATGAATACCCTTCATAGTCACGGAGCATAACCACCGTTTTTTGAATATCCGGAAGCCTGCTTAATGCTTCTTCAAGCACTTCTTTCAAATCGCTGTATCCATGACTGGTAACCGGCACCTCAAAAGCATGGGTTTCATCCATACGACTGAGCTTTTTTTCACGGCGAATATCATCAATCATGGTATGATAGGCCGTGGTAAAAAGGTATGATTTGGCCTTTGCTGATGAAATGTCCGCAGCTTTTTCCCACATCCGGGAAAATGCTTCCTGTACAATATCTTGTGCACGCTCCCTGTCGCCTAAATTTTTAAGCACAAAACGATATACGCCATCGGCATGATTATCTACGCATGTATTGTATTCCGCTGTTGTCATCTGCCCTTGATTGGTTCAGTCGGGTATGTATAAGACTGTTAAAGATAGGAAATGTTACAGCAGGGAAAAAATAATTTCAGATTTCTAAATTCTAATATGCTTACCAAAAGTTAATTATCACCTCATTTTAATTTATCTACTTTAAAAATGATGGAGCCCCGATATATTTTTTCATAAAAAAACCGGCTGCAACCAGGATGTTTACATCTAAGTCGCCGCCGGTTTCAACCCTAAAACCTATCTTTTAAATGCCTACCATGCGAAGAGCGGGAAAGCATTCATCATCTCGTTCACTTTGGTGCGGACTGAGCTGATTACTTTTTCATTGTCAACGTTGGCCAGTACTTCATCTATCAGATCGACGATCTGAAGCATATGTTTTTCCTTTAGCCCGCGGGTAGTAACTGCGGGGGTACCCACCCGGATGCCCGAGGTAGTAAAAGGAGAGCGGCTGTCGAAGGGAACCATATTTTTGTTGATGGTAATGTCGGCTTGTACCAATACATTTTCAGCTACCTTTCCGGTGAGTTCGGGGAATTTTGGGCGGAGATCTATGAGCATCAAATGATTATCGGTCCCACCTGAAATTACATGATAGCCTTTATCCACAAATGCCTGGGCCATAACCTGTGCATTTTTCTTCACCTGAATAATGTATTCCATAAACTCATCAGAGAGTGCTTCTCCGAATGCTACGGCCTTTGAAGCAATAACATGCTCCAGCGGGCCACCCTGAATACCTGGGAAAACAGCCGAATCGAGCATGGCGGACATCATCTTAACCGCACCTTTAGGCGTTTTAACTCCCCAGGGATTTTCAAAATCCTTACCCATAACGATGAGGCCACCACGCGGGCCACGGAGGGTTTTGTGGGTAGTGGTAGTAATGATATGACAATGAGGCACCGGGTCATTGAGTAATCCACGAGCTATCATTCCCGCCGGATGAGCAATATCAGCCATGAGTATGGCATTTACCTTATCGGCGATTTCGCGCATGCGTTTATAATCCCAATCGCGTGAATAAGCTGAGGCGCCGGCAATGATGAGTTTTGGTTTATGCTCCAACGCAATCTCCTCCATCTTATCATAATTGATGGTACCGGTTTCTTCTTCCACACCATAAGACACCGGGTTATATAAAATACCCGAAGAGTTCACGGGTGAACCGTGTGACAGGTGTCCACCATGTGCCAGATTAAGCCCCATAAAAGTATCACCGGGTTTCAGTACCGTGAGCAATACCGCCATATTGGCCTGGGCACCTGAGTGCGGTTGTACATTGGCCCATTCGGCACCGAAAAGTGCTTTGGCACGATCAATGGCGATTTGTTCGGTTTGGTCTACAATTTGACAGCCACCATAATAACGCTTACCGGGATAACCCTCAGCATATTTATTGGTGAGTACAGAGCCCATAGCATCAAGCACCTGCTGGCTAACAAAATTCTCTGAAGCAATGAGCTCAATGCCATGCATCTGACGCTCTTTTTCCTGCTTAATCAGATCAAAAATCTGCTTGTCCTTTTTCATAATTTAATGGGTAAAATTTTATATTAATATTTTGAGTGGCAGTTAAAAACCGGCACCAGGCCATTCAGAATGCAAAGGTATAAAAGTTTGCATGTCTGCCAATGTTCAGTCCTTGTTTTCGAGGCTTTTGGCTTCATCCCACAGTTCATTAAGCTCATTGAGCGACATGTCATGCATATTTTTGTGCTGTTCATTCACCCTTTGCTCAATATGATTGAACCGGCTGATAAATTTTTTATTGGTACGTTCGAGTGCATCTTCGGGATTTACATCAATAAAACGGGCATAATTAATCAATGCAAAGAGCAGGTCGCCAAATTCATCCTCAATTTTATCGGGTGATCCATTTAGTTTCTCATACTGCAATTCGTTGAGTTCTTCCTGGACTTTCTCCCATACTTGTCCCACATGATCCCAATCGAAACCCACCCCTCTTACTTTTTCCTGAATCCGATAGGCTTTTACCATTGCAGGTAACGATTTGGGTACGCCTCCAAGCACGGTTTTGCGACCTTCGGTCAGCTTAATTTTTTCCCAGTTGTCGCTCACAGCTTTGGCATCATTGGCAGCTACATCACCATAAATGTGTGGATGCCGGCGAATGAGTTTTTCGTTAATACTGTTAAGTACATCTTCAATGTCAAAAGCCTGCTGCTCGGAAGCAATTTTGGAATAGAAAACCAGATGTAGCATCAGGTCGCCCAGTTCTTTTTTAATTTCCTCCATATCTTTGTCCAGGATGGCATCACTGAGTTCGTAGGTCTCTTCAATGGTAAGATAACGCAGGCTTTCGAGGGTTTGCTTGCGATCCCAGGGGCAGCCTTTACGCAACTCATCCATAATATTTAACAGTCGTTCAAAAGCAATAAGTCTGGCATCCATGGTTGCAAAAATTTACTCCAAAAAAGTTTATAAACAGCGTGTGAATTATAATAAATCAAGCCGTTTGCAAAGGTAATCAAAAAAGGCCGGGACAATTTTGTAATTTTGTTGGGCGTTGCCCGCTTAATTACTGCTAAATTGGAACTTAAACCACGCGCTACCTACTTTCTGTTTGCCTTCATGCTTCCAGTATTTCTCTGGATGCTATCGGGCCGGGTTCAGGCCCAGCATCGGTTTCAGGCAGCCAATCTGTTATTTGAGCCTCGCATTAATTACGGTTTTCTCATTGCTCACCATACAGAAATGGAAATATATAACAGTCATTTCCCTTCGGTTGAATTCAGCATAGCTCAGGCCACCTATGGCAGAAGGCAATGGGAGTCGTTTTATAACTATCCGGTCATCGGTTTAAGCTATTGGAATGCATGGCTGGGCAATTCCCAGGATCTTGGCCAGGCCCATGCCTTGTTTCCTTTTATTAGCTTTCCTATAGCCAAAAGGGATAAACATGAATTTAACCTTCGCCTGGGAGCAGGACTGGCGTACCTTACCAAAAAATTTGACCGGCTCACCAATTATAAATATAATGCCATAGGTTCACATATAAATGCAGCGGTTAACCTTCAGCTTGAATATCGGTGGAAGCCTCTGCACCACCTGCAGGTTTCAACCGGATTTCAGTTGATGCATTTTTCCAACGGTTCAATTAAAACACCCAATTATGGTTTAAACATACCTTCGGTAACAGCGGGTGCAGCGTTCCGCATAAATAAGGAAAACAGTTATATCAAACGCCGGATCAGGCCCAGCCTGACTATGTATGAATTTGATGGCCGCGATTACATTGATGTAAAAATAGGTTCAATATTCGCCGTAAAAGAACTGGGCGACACAGATGGGGAACGATTTTATGTTTATTCGGGTTTTGTAAGCGCCTTAAAAAGCCTGAGTTACAAACACCGGATTGGCTTTTGCTTCGACATTTCCTGGGATGGTTCCGATGCACGGCTGATCAGCAGAACAAATACGGAGCCTTATCATAAAATTGCATTAACCAAACCCGGGTTGAGTGCCGCCTATGAGCTTGTGCTTGCACGTACTTCATTTGAATTCAATGTTGGCTTTTACTTAGGAGGTAAAGATAAAAGTGAAGGCATGAGCTATTATAAAATGGGCATTCATTACCTGATAAATAAAAATATTTTTGCGAATCTGACCTTAAAGACTCACTTCGCCCGTGCCGATTATGTTGGAGTGGGAATAGGCTACCGGTTCAAATGGGGTTATAAATTTTAATTCGTCGTCATGTTAAAGAAAATAAAAACTAATTCTTACTTAAGCATGTGGATTTATCTCTCCCTGGGCATGTTTATATTATCTGCCTGCGGGCCGGAACGAATGGATGACTGTTTCACCCCAACCGGCCCGGAAGTGGAGATAGAAAGAGACATCTCCCCTTTTCATAGTATAGAACTTTATAATAATATCAATCTGGTTATTGAACCTGGCATACTGCCCAGACTTAGGTTAAAAGGAGGTAAAAATCTGCTGAGTTCAATAAAAACCGATGTTAATGACAGCACCCTTACCCTGCGCAACCTGGCCTCCTGCAACTGGGTACGTGATTACAGACGTGAACTTACTGTTTATGTTACTGCACCTGTACTTCGTTCCATTCGTTACGAAGGTTCGGGTGACCTGACTATGCCCGAACAACTTAAATTTGATTCGCTGAATGTAAATGTTTTGGGTGGCGGCGGCTCTTTTCATTTAAATATTAATACTGAAAGACTGGGTTTATTTCTGCATTATGGTACTGTTGATTTTAATATAAAAGGAAAAGCTGTGATCACTTCAGTTTTTGCCAACAGCTATGGCCCTTTTTACTGTAATGATCTTACATCCAATATTGTTTATATACGAAACAGCGGCACCAATGATTGTTACGTGTCGGCCAGGCACATCCTTGAAGTTGAAATTACTTCCGTGGGAAATATATATTACACAGGCGACCCCTATCAATTGAAAAGCAATATTACCGGAAGCGGCAAACTCATTAAAACGGATTGAAGCGTGTAAACCCATTTAAGCCTTACTACTCCATCGGATGCCATAATGATAATTATTCTGATGGCCCGCAGATTGTTAATGATTTCATAAAACTGTTTTTTTATTATTTTGTGGCATAGTTTTTTATTTTGCCCTGATTGCCAATCTACTGATTGCCATTTGATAAACAAGTTAAACTACCAATTTACCAACTTAAACTTTAAAACTATGAAGACGATAAATAAAATAATGTGCATACTTTTTCTTATGGGTTCAACCTCAGTATTTGCACAAAGCACCACCACGAAGTTCTCCATAACCGGCGGTTGTGAAGGATGCCAAAGCAAAATAGAGTCGGCTGCACAGTCTGTTAATGGAGTAACCGCTGCTAAATGGGACAAGGATACCCAGATTATGGAAGTAACCTACGATGCAGCCACCACCTCGGAAGCGGCCATTCAACAATCAATAGCTAATGCCGGATATGGTGCCGGCAGTTACAAAGCCAATGCTGAAGCTGCTAAAAACCGGGATTGTTGCCAGGTTATTGAAAAAAAAGAGGACAATAGGGAATTGGATAAGACCAGGCGCCCGGATGAGAAGCCGCAATAATAATCCGGCTTTGAATGAAAAAACCTGCATCAGCAGGTTTTTTTATGCAACCTTATTTCGATATACTTGTTTAGCTGCCATAGAATGACCTCAACAGAAATTTAAATGTCTCATCATCACACTGCTCCCTCTTCTACCATTCCTCATGGCCGTGCATTTGCCATTGGAATAGCACTCAACGTTGGTTTTGTAATCATTGAAGTTATTTATGGTTTGATGGCCAACTCTTCAGCCTTGCTTGCTGATGCCGGTCATAACGCCAGCGATGTGCTCGGGCTGATATTTGCCTGGACAGCGGCCTGGCTGGCTACCCGAAAACCAAAAGGGAAATACACTTATGGTTTGAGGCGTACCACCATTCTTGTTTCTATACTTAATGCCTTGCTTCTTTTTGCCGCGATGGGGTTTATTGGCTGGGATGCCTGGCAGAAAATTACAGATCCTCAGCCCGTATCAGGCACTTCTGTAATGGTTGTAGCTTCAATTGGGGTTATTATCAACACAGCGACCGCCCTTCTGTTTATGAAAGGTCAGAAAACCGACCTCAATATACGTGGTGCCTACCTGCATATGGCTGCTGATGCTGCCGTTTCGCTTGGCGTTGTTGCAGCAGGACTTGCCATCTATCTTACCGGTCTACCCTGGATTGACCCCCTGATAAGTTTTATCATTATCATTATTATACTTTACAGCACCTGGAATCTTTTCATAGATTCCATTGATTTGGCACTGGATGCGGTTCCTAAGCACATTCAACTGGATGAAGTGCATGAATTCCTTTTGTCTGATCCAGGCGTAAAAGCAGTTCATGATCTGCACATCTGGGCCATGAGTACCACACAGGTAGCGCTTACTGCCCACCTTTTTATGCCTGATGGAGGAAGTGATCACTTTATTGCTGATTTACAGAAACAATTACACGAAAGGTTTGATATCGGCCACACCACCTTCCAGATAGAAACCCAGTTAAATAAAATAAATTGCACCACAGATTGTTGAATTGTAGAATTTATTAATCAAATTGGGGCAATAAAGAAATTAACTCTACTTTTCAGGCATATACTCAGGCTATAAATGCCACTACCATTCCATTGATAATCATTGATATACGCTAAACCGAAATGCGTATGGCACAGTTTTGTGGGTTATGTATGGCCGGCAATGCGTCGGCTTCAATCAATTCGTTTCGTATCAAAAAAAAAACCGACCTATGTTTACTCAGTCTATATGGAAAGATACTGCACCCATTTACAATTTTGAGACCCTTTATAATGACATAAGTGCTGATGTTGCCATTATTGGCGGAGGAGTTACAGGCATAAGCACCGCACGACTACTTGCCTCGAAGGGCTTAAAGACAGTGGTGATCGAAAGTTTGAAAGTGGGAGGCGGTACATCAGGTCACAGCACTGGAAACCTGTATGTGACTATTGATAAAAATCTGGGTGTATTGCATGATAAATATGATCGGGACACCTTGATTAAAGTTGTTGAATCGCGCAGTCAGGCCCTTAACCGGATTGAAAGCTGGGTAAAAGAACTCTTGCTTGATTGTGACCTTAAGCGACAAAACTGGAACCTATATTCAGCAACCAATGAAAGTGACGACAAAATAGCACAAGAACTTGAACATGCAAGACAGGCAGGCCTGGGGATGAAAGAAGCTGATCCGGCATTATTTCCTTTAAAAATAAGTCGTGGCATAACTCTGGCTGATCAGGCGCAGCTTAATCCCATGCGCTATGTGCAGGAATTGGCTAAAGCTCCCGGCGAAAATATGGCCATTTATGAATGTACCCGCGTAAATGAAATTGAGGAATCAGATGAAGGAGTTATACTGAAAACCACCGGTGGCAATGTCCACGCCGATTATGCGGTAATGGCTACCCATGTTCCCAAAGGATTTGACCTGCTTCAAACTTTGCTGGGGCCTTACCGGGAATATGGCATTGCCTGCAGGGCAGACAATATTGACTTCCCCGAAGGTATCTTTTGGGGATATCATCAGGAAGGAAAAAAGATCTCTTCCCGGTTATATGAGCGCGATGGGAAACGGTATATTTTATTTATAGGTGAGCCACACAAAGTAGGACAATCAAAGGATAACCGTCAGCATTTGCAGGTATTGACCGACTTTGCCCGAGAGCATTACGGTCTTACAGAAGTAGTCTATCGCTGGGGCGGACAGCACTACCGTCCGGCTGATTTACTGCCTTATATCGGACGCAGAAGTCAGCATGGCAGAACCTTTGTTGCTACGGGTTTTTCAACCGACGGTTTGGTATATGGCACACTGGCAGCCATGATGATTGCAGATGAAATAACCGGTACACCTAACCCCTATACAGAATTATACAATCCACGGAGGTTTACCCCGGTAAAATCAGCAAAAAATTTCATTTCTGAGAATGTTAATGTAGCTGCAACTTTTTTGAAGGATTTACCCGGAGGAGCCGATAAAGACGCATTTTCAGATATCAAAGCAGGTGAAGGGGCTGTGGTAAATTACGAAGGTCAGAAAATAGCTGCTTTCCGAAGCACCGAAAATGAACTTCATCTTAATTCTGCGGTATGTCCACATTTAAAGTGTATAGTGAATTGGAACAATGCCGAAAAAACCTGGGATTGCCCATGCCACGGAAGTCGTTTTTCGAAGGATGGTCTTGTATTGGAAGGGCCAGCCTGGGGAAACCTCTCGCGAATTAATTTTTCGGATGATCTTCCCGAAGAACTTGACAGAGATAAAAATTAAAATCGAGTAGGAGGAAAATAAAATAGTTTTCCTCCTATTTTATTTCCCGTTCTCTCACATCACCGTACGTACCGTTCGGTATACGGCGGTTCCCTAATAATTTACTCTGATCAATCGATAACTCCGATTGATCTTTGCTGAAAGCGTTGTTTTCAGTTATCCCAATGAAAGTCTGTCCTCCCACATAGTCTTCGGATGCCGTCCTATTCTTCTGTGGGCAGGTCTCTGGTGTATCAGAGATTTTCTGCTTTCCTTCTTTCATCAGGTAACTTTCATTTACTGCTTCCATATTAAGGTTCGGCCCTTCCCGTAACTGTCGTATTACGGTACTATGACCTCGGCTGACTTCTCACAGTAAATCTTGTTTCAACCGTGCTTCATTCTCCGTTTCCGCTCATCTGTGAGATCTCCCCGGGTAAGAACATTAACTTTCATCCCATCTATCTGCTGCATCTACCTTGGTTACTCCGGACAGTATCGGACTTCGTTTTGTTAGGCAAACTCATCCAGCAACCTTAGGCCTTATATGCAGTTTCTGTTCGTCAGACCGGGATTTTGCCGCTGGCTTCCTTCAGATTCTACCTCACGGTAGACACCCTTGCCTTTGGCTAACGCTTCCCACTGTCAAAGCGCGTTCGGGACTTTCACCCTATAGTTAATGCCCATGCCGGGCGCACCTAAAAAACTCCCGGAAGCAAAACAACCGGGAGTTTTCATTATTAAAGCATCAATCTTGACTAATATTTTATCACTTTAAATGACTTAACAGTTTTAGCTGTACGCACCGAAACTACATACCAGCCGGGAGCCATTGATCCGGCATTTATCCTCTCAACAGAACTGCTTATGGCCGACAAGCTTTTAACCAAACGGCCACTACTATCAAATATGGTTGCCATACTTCCGGCAGGAGCACCAAGAATGTGTAAAGTATTGTCATATATGAATACTTTGATACTTTCCAGCAGATTTTCGTCGGTTCCAAGGGTACCAAAAATCAATTCAAAGCGCTGATGATCGTCTCCATCGGCAGCCGAAAAATCAACTTCAGCAGGTGACACCAGATCGTGCACCTCACCGGTAACTTTATCGTAAAGTGCCACCACCATATTGTTGTATGCATCGTCAAAGCTGATGTTCAGCTTAAATTCATCTGCTGCATTTTTTACGAATCCAAGAGGGATCACCTGTCCGCTTGAAATACCAGGCAGGGTGTTGGTAGAAAGCATGTCATCACCGGCCATGGTATAAAGCGAAGGCGCATTCATGGGTACAAAATGACTGTCATACATGGCGTCATAATCACTGGTGGCGGCCTGGTCGAAACGAATTACTGCCTGTTGGCTGCTGCCGGTGGATGACTCGCTCACTTTCACAACGATACTTCCCGAAGCCGGCCCAGGGACAAATGCTTCTGCATGCATGCGGTTTGCAGCGTCTAATATAAAATCAAAGGCTTCATCCTGAACAACTTCTGCCATAAAGCCGGCAAAAGGTGGTATGATTCCACCTGGATACAGGTCGATCAGAGCTCCGGAAACCGGGTCAGCCACTTTTGCGATGGCAGCTATCCTGGAATCAGTTGGTTCCCAGAGCAAAGCGGAAGTAAATGGATTTCCGGTTAGGTACCAGCCTGATGCGGTAACGGGAACAGCAACAGATGAACCCATACTGTTTCCAGCAAATGGAAGTTCCACATTTTCTGGTGATTCAAAGTAATATCCTCTGCCGGCAACAAATTCCTTCTCAAAATCCGGATTCCAGCCGTCTTCATTTCGGGCATACACCCAGTTTCCGGCATCCCATTTTTTCCAAATCTGAGCAGCAGCAGTTGCCGCGGTGTCAAATACCTGACCGGATACGGGCGCACTTAACAACATCCACTCCGTTTGTGGCTGATACGTGGTAGAGGCAGGCAATGCGGTTTCGGGATGGATCAATGAAGCGCCCTGCTCCATTACAACACCATTCAAACCAGTTTCGTTTACAAACTCCTGATTGACCGTAAGTTTACCACCGCTCAGAATTTTGAGTGTAGCACCTTCATTTAACCAGATAATATCCTGATTTAACGCATCGTTAATTTCGGGCTGGTAACGACCAGGTAAAATCACTGCAGCATCGTGGCTCTCAGGAACCTGTAAACGCCAGTTATCAGATGTTACCCAACTATTGCTGACAGAGCCTGTCCAGTAATTCAATGCAGGTGCCAGTTTGATATTGTCTATGGCAAGAGGTTGTGACTGATTGCTTTTATAAACAAAAGCCAGCCTGATGGTTTGCCCCTGATAAGCATCAAGATTCACACGCACGGGAAAATCGAAATCGTTGGCGGCAACTTCCATCTCATCGATTGAAAATGCCGGACGCCAGATGCCATCATTCCAGACATTTACATAAAAATACCCTTGATTGCCTTCATTAACCAAATATTTCAGCATAAAAACAAGGTCAACAGGTGTATCTTCCGTCAAAATAAGTTCGCCGGTCATCAACCAGTTAAAGTTTTGGCCCCCGCCGGAAATGGCTGCCGATTGCTGACCTTCATAAATAAACTCATTGCCCTGGCCTCCAAAATCTTCGGCAGTGCATATAAACCAGGCACCTTCTTGCTGAGCGAAGGTAAGATTAGTTCCATTAAGGCCTCCATCTTCTTCCGTATTTACCATGCTCTGGAAACATACAAAAGTGCTGTCCATGGTCTCAAAATACTCCTCCCAGGGGATATTGCTCTGACAAAGGGTAGTAAAAGAGTATGGACCAATCCAGCTGCTGTTGTCTTCAGGAGCACAGGTTGACCGAAGATAAACTTCATATTCGGTTCCTGGCATAAGCTCATCAAGCTGGAGCAGGGTGTCTGGAATGGATTCGAATAATGTGCCCGTTCCGGGTTCAAAATCCTTTTCACCCAATTCAACATCCCATGTGAGCGCAGGTTCAACTGCCTGCCAGCTCACTAAGGCAGTACTGGCCATCACCTCCGTAATGGTTATCTGCTCAGGCGGGAAACAGGTAGTAGGAATCTCAATGGTAAAATCATCCACAAATAAATTGTTGCCTCCCGCACCTATACCTTTCAGGATGACATACAACTGCTTATTATGCTGATTTACGGGCAATTCTATCGAATAAGGGTACCAACCTGCTTCTGTAACCACCGGTTGGAGATTGATGGAACGATTTATGGTTCCAAGCAAAGTGGCAAAAGAAGTTGTGGGTGCCGTATGCACATAAACTTCAATCCGGTCGGCAACATCAGGGGCAGCATCATCGCGGTACAACATAAATCCAATTTCATATCCATCGGCTGCAAAATCAACCGGGGGTGAAATCAGCATGCCGGAGGCTCCTGCTGTAAAATCGTGGCTGGCAAAGCGCGCCATGGCGTCACCACTATATGGTAAACATTCCGGCTGACTGCCTTCGCTTTGTACATCCCATTGTCCATTTCCGGAAACCGTTTTATTTTCCCAGTTTAGTGGTGGAAATTCATCAAGAGCAAAAGGTTCCAGATGTGGAAATTCAGTGATGGGCGTTTTGCGGGTGGTGGCTGAAGTTTCCAGGCCCATAGAGTATTCATCCGCTTCATTTACCGACCAGGCTTTGTAACGATACAAAGTATTGCTATTCAAACCAGAATGAGCATAGTTGATGGCGTCGCCTTTATACAGGATTACACCGCCACCAGGAATTACATCATTTACTTCATAGGGCGTACCCTGCTCCAGGTCACCAAAATCACCAGTGGCACTGTAGGCAACCATTACGTCATTATTGTCGTCATTTTTAATCCAATTAAGATTAATCATGTCATGGGTGGGAGCTATGGCAGTGAACACAAACGGATTGTCCACATTGATCATCAATTCAAGGGTGGCCATCAGGGCAGCCTGGGCATTTATCCTTCCTGAGCCCATTTTTCCTATATAACCAGGATTAAGGGCATCGATATTATCGGTGGTAGTGCGGATTATTTCCGCTACCTGATCGGGAGTAAATTGTCCATAAGCAAGACTAACTATCAAAGCAGCAACTCCCGAAACATGAGGGCATGCCATAGAGGTTCCCTGATAAAAGCCATAGTTACTATTTTTCCAGCAGCTAAGCACTCCGCGGGCAGCTACATCTTCAGTATCTCCACCCGGAGCAGCCACATCCACCCAGGTATCATAATTGCTGTACCAAGCGTGTTTGTCCTGATTGTTGGTTGCAGCAACGCTAAAGCAACCTTCATAACAACCCGGATACCACTGCCCAGACTGATTGTCGTTACCGGCAGCAAAAATGGTGATACCTCCCAACAACGCACCACCCCCTCCATTCACATTAAAGTAATCTATGGCATCGAGCACAGCCTGCTCATAATATCCTTTGGAAGTATAGCCCCATGAATTCTGTGAGATGGCTGCTCCATTATCGGCAGCATACACCGGTGCCAGCTCAAACCCACCGCCACCAAAAGTAGGGTTAAATACCTGACATGACATTAGCCTTACACCATCATCGGGGCCATTGCCGCCGGCTACTCCCGCTACGCCCAGCCCATTATTATTAATTGCTGAAACGGTGCCTGCCACATGAGAGCCATGGTCACCGGGAGCTATATTGGGGGTGTTATTCACAAAGTTGAAGCCAATTTCAGGCCACATATGTGCCTGAAGGTCAGGATGTGAACTCTGAACACCCTGGTCGATAATGGCTACCAGAACATCTGCGCTACCCCGGTTTATTTCCCAGGCTTCCGGCAAGTCAATATCTGCATCAGGAGTGCCGTTTTGTTGCCCAGTATTGTGATAATGCCATTGTTCGTCATAGCGGGGGTCGTTGGGTGTCCAGGCAGGGCCTTTAAAGCTAAAATCTTCAGGTGCTCCGGCGGGTTGCTGGTTTACAACCAGTTGTTTGGAGTATTCGGGTTCGGCCACTTCTATCGCTCCGGAAGCCATATATTCCTGTATCATCTGCTTCACATCGTTGGCATCATCAAAATACAATTTATACCAACGATGAAACCCCCAAGCCCGGTGGCGCTCCGTGAAACGGGTCTTAAACGCCTCGCTCTCAAAAGTTTTTTTAAAGTCATCTACACCCCAGGATTGATTTAGCTGATCAATGACAGGAATGCCAAAAACAATATTTCCGCGTACATCAATTTGTACGGGGTTTTCATCCAGCATTTGAGCATATTTGTCACTGATCTTAATACTGAGCACACCTTTGGTATAGGCAGTTTCAGAAAGAGACTGAAGATCAATGGGCGGTCGGGGACCTTTAACTACACGGTAGGTTTGCTGAGCATTCACGTTCATGGTGAACATCAGGCAGGAAGTCAGTAGAGTAAGTAAGAATCGCATGTTTTTTGTTTTTACTGTGTTTTGATTAAAAGTAACATCTTCTGTTTTTCATCAAGAAATAAAATAATGACTATAGTTAAGATTCTTTACATAGTCACCCTGACAAGCCCCTTCCTTTTAAATAAAAGACAATGCATCTTATTCATTTAAAGGACATTAAAGGCAAC
>SWCB01004968.1_pt1 | contig 59439 bp, 52 predicted proteins | sample 4692901 | NCBI WGS metagenome assembly SWCB01 (sample SAMN10267276, study PRJNA491770) | bioreactor metagenome | isolation source: DHS bioreactor inoculated with subseafloor sediment | place: Japan: off Shimokita Peninsula | collected 2006-08 | reverse complement strand
CCGGGGCGTGAGTATTGCAGCGCGGCCGTGCCCGTGACCGGTGAACTCACTGCCACCGCATAGGACGCTGTCGTGCCCCACACCACAGAGCTGGGACCCGTCAACGTTACCGTGGCAGACGTGGCCGCCACGGGGATCGAGTTTGATATCGATCCATCAATCACCACCCGATAGGTGACCATCGGGTCCACGGGTGTCAACGTGAAGGACCCCACCCCGTTCACCACAGAGACCGTCGCAGCGGACGTTAACCACGCCCCACCGGGGCGTGAGTATTGCAGCGCGGCCGTCCTCGTGACCGCCGGGTCAACCGTGACCGAATACGACGCCGTTGTGCCCCACACCACCGATGAAGGGCCGGTCAACGTGATGTCGACTGGCGTCCAGGTGTAGTCGTACTTAGCAAATACCTGAACTCCCCAGGTGATGCCGGACGCATCGGTATAGACACCAACACCAATCGCGGTCCAGGTGGGACTCAATAAGTTCGCATTGTGCGGCGGGCTCGTCTTCCACTGGTCCATCAATTTCGCGTATGGGTCGGGGTACCCCCCATTGAACGCAATGTTCTCGCCAGCCGAACGCCAGCCCGCGGGGATTTGAGACGTCATGCTCGTGTTGTGCCGGAACGCGTCGTTGCGCGCCTCATTTCGGTCAGGATTTGGATCGGCTGCGAAGTCGGCAGCCATCCTTTCGGCCCACGCCTGGGCGACTAGCTGCAACCGGCCATCGAAGGTGAGTGAACTCGCTCCGTTCGCGATGCGGTAGTCGTTGGTCGCGCTGAAGACGCTTTCGACGCCGGGCGGGTTAGAGCCCGCCCCCGCGGCTGTAGCCGCGGGTAGCCCCGCTGCTAGCACAGCGACTAACAAACCGACAAGTACACGCGTTCCGAGCTTGTTCATGCCCGCAAGTGTAAGCACGCGAGACCCGTACGGACCTGCGTTGTGAGAGATTCCACCGCGAACTCGTAGCGGGCTTGCCACCGTGGGAGGAGGGCCAGGCGCGCGATCCAGGCACTGCGCCGGAATCGAGTGGCGATAGGAGGTGCTGAACGATGAGATGACCACCGTTGCGACTGAAGGGCTCAGCGTTGGTGCCCAAAGTGCTCACGCAGGCGGGGAGATCGACTCAGTGATGGTCGGACGCCTCCACCCTGTCAGGTCGAAACGGTCTGCGTCCGGTTCTCGCGTAGCCACTCCCTGCCGAGGAGCGCCACGGTAAGACTGAACGCCACGGACCCGATCAGCCACAGCGCCGTAGGACCGATGGGGAGATCAGTCCACCACCATTCGGCACCCGAGTCGAGATTCAGACTCTGGACGTCAAAACCGGTGACGTATCGTCGAATATTCGTATACAGGGCGATGGTGTTAGCCACCGACAGCAGAATTATCGCCGGAATCACATGCCACGGCCCCGGCTTGAGGGGCCGACCCGCGGGTGTCAGGAGCAAGAGTCCCGCGAGAACCACGACAAGTGGCATGAGGTAGCGGGGCTGGACGTTCTCACTGACGACGCTCAGGCCCACGGTGAGGATGTACAGGGGTAGCACGTAGAGCGTTGCCACCAGGGCCATGGTCATGACGGCTTTACGCGCGTACATGGCGCGGATTCCCAGGGACGCCAGACCGATGAACACGGCCATTGTCGCGAACTCAACGGTCGCGAATCCGGGCCACACCTCCATCCGCCATCCCAGTCCCCACGAGCCGAACATCCCGGTCCACAACTGCGGGATTGAAACCAGGTTAAAGGCAAAGACGGCCGCCTGACTGCGGCTCTCTGGATCCGGAATTCCCGTTGTGAGACCGTACTCAGCCACAGTCGCGTACCCGGAGGTGAGGTAGAACATCGTGGACGGGACCACGAGGGCGGCCGGCAAGATGAGCTTCTGTGCGAACCGGCGTGTGCGTTCGAAGGAGAGGAACGATGCCACGCCCAGCCCCATGATCGAGTACACCGCGGCATCCGTCCGGGCGCCTCCCGCCAGCAACACCGCCGCGACGGTGAGCGCGCCTAATATCCACGCGCGCTTCCCACTCGATTGGAACCATCCCAGCGCGGCAAGCCACCCCGACCCCACGCCGATCACGGCCCAGGAGCCGGGGTTGTTTGACGCGATCAGGGATGCAGCGAGCGGGACGATGCTGATGGCCCAGCCGGCGATGAGTGGCACTCTAAGATTCCGGGGCAAGAGGAGCGCAAGTGCCGTCGTGAAGGCAATGAAGAGTCCCACATTGAAGAAGCGCATCGCCAACGCTGAGGCCTGGATATTAGTGGACGCGAACGAGTTCATGAATAGGTAGTACACCGGTGGATACGCGCCCACCCAGTTGCCATGGGACGTGGCCGCAATGGGCGTTGGGTCAACTGGCCACTCTTGACATGCGCCGCTAGCCGCGTCGTCCGCGACGAAGCACGGCGACCCCGTGATGCCAGGTAGCGCGAGGCGATTCTGGATGTCCGCAGGATCAGGAGCACACAAATCGCCCCGAGCATCGTTGGCGCACCAAATACTGACGAGGTGGTAGTCGTCATCCGGTGAGGCTCCGATGGGAGAAGCTAGGGCCCAGGCCGAGAGCGCGATGGCGGCGAACGCCGGCACCAACCACACCATGCGGAAGCGCGAACGGATCGTGGTGAGGCGCCCAGTGCGCGGCCTGTCAACCACGGAAGACGACCTCGGACATCGTCGCGCCCAGCGGCGGGTGCCTACGTGTGGTTGGCGGGTTGCGGAAGCCGGTCATGTCGAGAACGGTAGCGCGCCGGCGTTCAAATCGCATATCCGGATCTCCCCGGGCTAGACAACTCGGATCGGTGGGAAACGGTGGCCGCGTACCCCAGGACAGTGGTGACCACCAGAGCGACCGCGAGCAACTCAAAGCCCTCTTCTCCGAGCTGAAGCAGCCCCGCGCCAATACCGGTGGGGGACCCGTACCACGCGATGACATAGATCCATGCCAAAGCCTCAAACCCTAGTGCCCCGATCAGAAACAAGGCACACGCACCAAATAACCCCAGCCGCGTACGTCGAGTGAGGCTACGCGCAAAGGGGATCAGTGCAGCACCGACGACCAGCACTAGGCCGAATGCCAACACAAACCATAGGCCCGAGCCCTTCACTGACACCCCAATCCTGTCCGCAACAATTCCGAGGATCTCGTGGGCGCCGATTTGCTCGTCGATCGACATCCAGGCGAGGAGGATAGAAGTGAAGAGCCAACCCCTCCACGGTTCGCTTCGATCCCGTAGCCGAAGACCAATGAGCGCGCATATGGACGCCGCCAGCGCTAATTGCAGTACCGCGAACCAGGTGCCAAGTCCCTGTTCACTATCGAGAACGAACCAGCTGCCTACGTACGTACGCAACGATCCATCGTCTAAGTCGCGCCACAGTGGGGCGGTGAGGATGGCCAACAGATCCAGCGCGAGCAAAAGACCAATTGCAACCAGCAGACCTCGCTTGACGGAGGCCCTTTTCGCTACGAGACCATCGAGAATCATCGTGAGGCTTGGGAGTTAGACGTCACTGCGGTGAAAGTTCATCCACGACTTCGAAGCCGTAGGCCCACGCTGCCCGCGGTACCTCGATCCGTAAGCGCTCGACCCATAGGGATGCTCGGAAGGCGAGCTCAGCTGGAAGAAGCACAGCTGACCAATCTTCATGCCTGGCCACAAGTTAATGGGCAAGGTCGCGGTGTTGGACAGTTCCAACGTCACATTCCCCTCGAACCCAGGGTCAATAAACCCGGCGGTGGAGTGCGTGAGCAGCCCCAGCCGCCCAAGAGAAGACTTGCCCTCGAGCCTGGCCGCCACATCGTCGGGAAGTGTCACCGATTCGAACGTGGACCCCAACACGAACTCTCCGGGGTGCAACACAAACGGCTGGCCCGCATCCACCTCCACAAGGCGCGTCAGGTCGGGCTGCTCAATCGAGGGGTCGATGGCGGCGTACTTGTGGTTGTCGAACACCCTGAAGTACTTGTCGAGCCGCACATCAATTGACGACGGCTGGATCATGCCGGCGTCATATGGGTCCAGGGCGACACGGCCCAAGTCGATCTGAGTGCGGATATCGCGGTCCGAGAGCAGCATGGAACGAATCTAGCGGGCCAGAGACCTATTCGGTGGTGTCGCCCAACTTCCGCCGGCGCTCTTGCTCATTGAGCCACACCTTGAACGCCGGATCGTCGTCCGGGTTGGGAGCCCTGTAACTGCCCGGCCTCGGCGATCGCGAAGAAGGGTTGGACCACTTGGCAAAGAGCCACGCGATCGCGCCCACGTATGGCGCAAACAACACGATGAGTACCCACAAGACCTTGGGGAGCCGGTACGGCTCTTGGTCCCTGTGCTGGGCGATATCGGCGATGACAAACGCCGTCAGCCCAATGTAGAAAAGCATCGGCAAGAGATAGCGCATGCTTCACCTTAGAGCCACCCATACCCCCCGTCTACCGAGGTGAACGGGTAGCGCGGGCTACACGGACCATAATCGAACCGGTTTCAACGAAAACTTTCGGCCGGGTGGGGCTTTTGGGGCCCGTGAGAGCGCGATCATGGGGTTAGGCTTGGCTCCAGCGCCGCCCTCACCAGACGGCCCCATCACTTTCTGGAAGGTCTCACCATGCAGTTCGGTCACTTCGACGATGAAGCCCGCGAGTACGTCATCGAGACGCCGCACACTCCCTACCCATGGATCAACTACCTGGGTGCTCAGGAGTTCTTCGGCTTGGTCTCGCACACAGGCGGCGGCTACTGCTTCTACCGCGACGCGAAGATGCGCCGTTTGACGCGCTACCGATACAACAACACCCCTGTGGACGATGGCGGCCGTTTCTTCTCCATCAACGACGGTGGCGACGTGTGGAGCCCCTCGTACCGTCCGTACAAGACCGAGCTCGACTTCTTCGAGACGCGCCACGGCATGGGATACACCCGCATTACGGGCGAGCGTGGTGGCCTGCGCGCCTCGGTGCTGCTCTTCGTGCCCGTCGACATCAACGCGGAGATCCACCAGGTCACCGTCACGAATACGTCCGATGCCGCGAAGTCGTTTTCGATGTTCAGTTTCATTGAGTTCAACCTGTGGAACGCAGAAGACGACCAGACCAACTACCAGCGCAACCTTTCCATCGGCGAGGTCGAGGTCGAAGACGGCGCGATCTACCACAAGACCGAATACCGTGAGCGTCGCAACCACTTCGCGGTCTACGGCGTCAACGCCCCCATCGCGGGCTTCGACACCGACAGGGACACGTACCTTGGCTACGGCAACGGCTTCCACGAGGCCGCCGTTCCGCACGCAGGCAAGGCGGGTAACTCCGTCGCGTCGGGTTGGTACCCGTGCGCCTCGCACCAGCTCGAGATTGAGCTCGCTCCAGGCGAATCACAGACCTTCACGTTCACGCTTGGCTACATCGAGAACGCCGAAGACGACAAGTGGGAGTCAAAGGGCGTCATCAACAAGACGGGCGCCAAGGCGCTGCTCGAGCGCTTCGCGACCACCGAGGCGACCGATGCCGAATTCGCCAAGCTCAACGCGTACTGGGACCAGTTGCTCGGCTCGTACACAGTTGAATCTGGCGACGACAAGCTCAACCGCATGGTCAACATCTGGAACCAGTACCAGTGCATGGTGACCTACAACATGTCCCGCTCCGCCTCGTACTTCGAGACCGGCATCGGCCGCGGTATGGGATTTCGCGACTCCAACCAGGATCTGCTCGGGTTTGTGCACCTAGTACCCGAGCGCGCCCGGGAGCGCATCATCGACATCGCGTCGACGCAATTCGAGGACGGCAGCGCGTACCACCAGTACCAGCCGCTCACCAAGCGCGGCAACCACGCGCTTGGCTCCGGATTCAACGATGACCCGCTATGGCTTATCTCGGGCGTCGCCGCTTACATCAAGGAGACGGGCGACTTCGCGATCCTCGATGAGATGGTCCCGTTCGACAACGACGAGTCCAAGGCGCAGTCGCTCATGGAGCACCTCAAGCGCTCGTTCAACCACCCTCTCGAGAAGGCCGGCCCCCACGGGCTACCGCTCATCGGGCGCGCCGACTGGAACGACTGCCTCAACCTCAACTGCTTCTCCTCCACTCCAGGGGAGTCGTTCCAGACCACCGAGAACCAGGCGGGTGGGGTAGCCGAATCGGTCTTCATTGCCGGTATGTTCGCCGCCATCGGTCCCGACTACGCGGCGCTTGCTCGCCGACGCGGGGACGAGGCGGAGGCCGTGCGCGCCGAGGCTGCCGTCGCGACGATGAAGCAAGTAGTCCTCGACCACGGTTGGGACGGCGAGTGGTTCTTGCGCGCCTACGACTTCTACGGCAACAAGGTGGGTACGAACGAGACCGCCGAGGGCAAGATCTGGATCGAGCCCCAGGGTTTCTGCATTATGGGCGGCATTGGCGTTGATGACGGCAAGGCCATCAAGGCGCTCGACTCGTGCCGCGAGCACCTCAATACGCCCCACGGCATGGTGCTCCAAAGCCCCGCGTACACGAGCTACCAGATCCAGCTTGGCGAGGTCTCGACGTACCCGCCGGGTTACAAGGAAAACGGTGGCATCTTCTGCCACAACAACCCGTGGGTCATCATTGCGGAGACGATCGTTGGTCGCGCCGAGTACGCGTGGGAGTACTACAAGCAGATCACCCCTGCGTACCGCGAGGAGATCTCCGAGATCCACCGCCTCGAGCCGTATGTCTACGCGCAGATGATCGCGGGCAAGGAGGCCTCACGTCACGGCGAGGCCAAGAACTCGTGGCTCACCGGCACGGCGTCGTGGAACTTCGTGACTGTTTCCCAGTACTTGCTTGGCGTGCGCGCAGACTACGACGGACTCGTGGTCGACCCGTGCATCGGCGAGGAGGTGGGGGAGTACACAGTCCGCCGCCAGATTCGCGGCGCCACGTACGTCATCAACGTCAAGAGCACCGGTGCTAAGGGCGCCAAGCTCACCGTTGATGGCGTGGCGATCGAGGGCAACACCGTTCCCTACGCCGCCGCAGGCTCGACAGTGCAGGTTGTCGCCTCGCTGTAGCCGAAACGGTCGCGCTTCGATCCTGCCGCTCGATGGGCCCACCAATCAACTACTTGTATTCGTTGTCTAACGATTTTAGAGTAGCGTCATGCCTTCAAACTCAGTCTCGATCGCGCTGGACTCGCCGGTGTCCGAGCGGGGCCGGCGCCTCCTGGGGATTGCCGAAGATCAGTGGTTTGATCGAAAGTCTGCACGTATCAAGCCGCAGAAGCTCGCAGAGTCGATCTGTGCTTTCGCGCACGCTGAGGGAGGTACCTTAGTCATCGGTCTGTCCGAAGGACGGGTGGAGGGTGTCGAAGCGAACGCTTCGGCGGTGAACGGGTTGCGGCAGGCGTCGTTTGACTTCCTCAGGCCCCCAGTGCCTGTCCGCGCCACGGAGGTCGCGTGCTTTGACGAACGGAGGAACATTGTTCACCTCCTTGTTCTGAATATCGAGCCAAGTGAGCACGTCCATGAGACGGTATCGGGCGACTGCTATCTCCGCGTGGGAGACGAGAATCGCCGTCTCACTTTCGCTCAGCGCCAAGACCTCGAGTTTGATCGTGGACTGTCAAAATATGAGGCACAACGGCTCCAAGGACGCCAATACTCTGACCTTGACGAACGTCTCGTGGAGAGTTATCGACAAGCCGCGGGCGCTACGCAAGACGCACGGCGTCTCCTCGCAAGCAGGGGATTGCTACTGCCCGATTTTGGCCTGACCGTTGGTGGTTATCTGCTGTTCGCGAGACATCCTCAAGACTTGTTTCCGAGCGCGTCCGTACGAATAGTGCGCTACATCGGCACGTCGCGGGAAACGGGTGCCAGGCAGAACCTCGAGAGTGGCTCTGATGTCCGAGTCGAGGGCTCATTGCCCGACCTGATACATGAGGCGGCGCGCGAGATCGGGCGTCTCGTTCCGCTACGTCGCGCCCTAGGTCCAGATGAAACGTTCATCGATCGACCAATCGTGCCGCGCGAAGCCTGGCTTGAAGGCTTGGTGAACGCCGTCGTCCACCGTTCTTACAGCATCGCAGGTGATCATATTCGCGTAGAGATCTTTGATGACAGGCTCGAGATTACTAGCCCCGGCCGATTCCCCGGTCTTGCGGACCTTACGCGCCCCTTGGAGGTTGTTCGCTTTGCTCGGAATCCGCGGATCGCGCGAGTGTGCTTCGACCTCAGCATCACTCAAGAACTTGGCGAAGGGATTCGTCGCATCTTCGACGAGATGCGTTCCAGTGGCCTCGAGGATCCACTGTATGAGCAGGGAAGTAGCAATGTTCGGCTTACTTTGCTCTCTAAGCAGCGCATTAGTGACCGACTTGCCGCAGGTTTGCCTCCAGCATCGCGCGAGCTCCTCCAGTTGCTCCGCGACCACGCAAGGCCTATGGGCACGGGCGACATAGAAAGTGCGAGTGGCAAGAGCCGTCCAACGGTGGTTAAGCACTTGAATCGGTTACGGCAAGTCGGACTAGTGCGGTGGGCTGGAGCGAACCGTAACGACAGGACAGCAACCTGGAGCGCTGTCGACGGCGAGGACAGTCAACCGCATCCCTAAAGAGAAGTTGATAACAAGACCTTTAGAGATGTGAACGAACATCGCCGCGCATTCCGCCTGACGGATTGGCCCCTTCAGCAACAAACTTCGAGCGCGGTGGTGTGCGGCGGGAGGTTCTCCGCGCGCGAGTCCGAGGTGCGGCGAAAGACCCGCCCCTTCAGCTTTGCGTAGTTCTACTCTGACGCGTCGGGGTTCGATGGTTCTGGGATGGAGGGCGCAGCGGCAGGTGCAGGGGCAGGAGCAGGGACGGCCGAGGCGACGGCCCACGAGGCGGTGGCTCGCCGTGACTTGCGGGCCGAGCTTGCGCGGATGGGGATGACGATCGCTGCGGCAATGAGTGCCATGAGAGCCAGCCAGGGCAGAAGCACGCCTATGACAATGAGCGCGACCGAGACAAATCCAACGAGCCCGTTCCAACCGGACACGAGACCGTCCCAGAAGTTCTTGGGCGAATCGTCGACCTCCACGATGACGACGGGTTCGGTGGTGAGCGACAGGTTGATGGTGGACATCGATACTTGGTCGTCTAGCCCCCGTTGCCGTGCCTCGAGGCTCACAAGCTCCGCTTGCCGGCCGTCCAGTTCGTTCTCAAGCGTGATGATGTCCGAGATGCCCTTGGCGTCAGCCAAGAGGCCTTCGATACGCGCTGTAGAGGCCCGCAGCGTCGAGATCTGAGCGTCTAGGTCAGTGACCTCGTTGGTGACGTCGTAAGAGTCTGTGCTGTATTGATCCACCGTGCCAAGCCCGCGCAGGTTGTCAACCACCGCGTCGAGCTTGTTGGAGGGGATGCGCATGGTGAGAGCAGCCGAGCCGCCGTTGCGCTCGTCCGGCGCGGTCTCGCTGCGCGCGTCGATGCGCCCACCCGCGGTCTTCACTATGCCAGCAGCCTTATCGGCCATCGCGATCGGGTCCTCGACAGTCATGTACAGGGCACCCGTGATGACCACAGAGCGATCGTCGGTGACCGACCCTGCGGCTTCGGGCGCCGCGTTGCCGTACGCCGCGTCACCTCCTGCTTCAGCGACGGCGGCGTCGACCTGCTTGTCGGCCGACGCGGATTCGCTCGCGGAGCATCCAGCGAGCACCACAGCAACCGCGAAGAGTGAGGCGAGGGCGCCTGCGCGGCGGGCGCGGCGCGAGGAAGGTCGGATTTGTGTGCTCATGGTGTTCATGCTAATGAGACGCTCGGCAGAGCGCGAGCGTTGGGGCACCCTATTTGACCAGGGACTTTGAGCATCAGAGGAACACATCAGAAAAAGATTCGAAGCGGGTGCATCCAAAACGGTCCCTCCGAGGGAAGTAGGGGTGTCAGCGCGCCTCACCTTGGGGCCGCTCCCAACGACTAAGGAGTCACCCATGCGTAAGTCACTGATGGCAAGTGTCGCCGCGGGCACCATGCTCGCCGCATTCGTTGCAGCACCCGCGTTCTCCGTCGACGAGGGCACCGCCGAGTTGTCCGTTCTTCACGGCATTCCAGGCCTCACCGTCGATGTCTATGTCAACGGCGAGCTCACTCTCGACGACTTCGTTCCAGGCGACTTGGCCGGCCCACTGGTCCTCGCGCCAGGCACATACTCGGTAGCCATCACGGCGGCCGATGCTGCCGACGCCTCTGCCCCGGTGTTGGGGCCGATCGACTTGCCGCTTGAGGACGGTATGAGCTACACCGCCGTCGCGCACTTGATGGCGGACGGCACGCCCACCGCGAGCCTGTTTACCAACGACATCGCCGAGAACGCTGACGGCGAAGGCCGCTTGACAGTGCGTCACGTCGCAGCCGCACCTGCCGTGGACATCTGGGTCAATGGCTCCGTGCTCTTCCCTGGCCTCGAGAACCCTAACGAGGTCATGGGCGACGTTCCCGCTGACACGTACGAAGCCGCAGTGTCTCTCGCAGGCACAGAGACCGTGGTGCTTGGCCCGGCTGATGTTGCCATCGAAGCAGGCATGAACACCGTCGTGTATGCGTGGGGAAGCGCCGAAGCAGGCAACCTCGCGCTCGCGATTCAGAATGTTGCGACGACCCCGGCGGCTCCCGTGATGGAAGAGCCAGTGGCGTCTGAGTCCCCTGTCGCTTCCGAAGAGCCTGTGGCGGACGACGGTGCCGCTGAGGAAGACGGCGACAGCAACAACACTGCAATCATCATCGCGATTGTTGCCGCACTCGCCGCAGCTGGTATCGGCGGCGTGGTGATTGCGAAGCGTCGCAAGTAAGTAGATCGTTTCCACCCTCAGACGAGGGGCGTGCCACCCCCGGCGCGCCCCTCGTCTGCTTTGTGCTTGTTGCAACTCGCGGCGCTGGACGCGGAGTCTGCTACGGACATCGTGCGCCCTAGGGACGCTGAGCAAACCTCTCGAGCAACTCCCCATCGCCCGCTACCACCAAGAGAGCGTCGGGGAGGATCACTGTGTCTCTGCCTGCGTACTCGAAGTCCTCGCCTGGAGTCTTCACGCCGATGACTTGGATGCCGTACTTGCTTCGCAAATCGAGCTGGTCAAGTCTGAAGTTGTGGGTCTCCTTGGGCGGACGCATCTTGACGATGGTGAACCCGTCTTCGACCTCGATGTAGTCGAGCATTCTGCCGCCCACTGAGTGAGCGACGCGCGACCCAGCGTCGGCCTCCGGAAGCACCACGTGATGGGCGCCGATGCGCTCCAGGATTCGCTTGTGCTCGACGGACGTGGCCTTGGCCCAGATCTCCTTGATACCCATATCCACAAGGTTGCCCGTGATGAGGACGGATGCCTCGAGCCGGGTACCGACGCCTACGACTGCCGCGCCGAAGTCCTTGGCGCCAATTTGGTCAAGCGCGCGCGCGTCGGTGGCGTCTGCCTCCACCACGGGAAGGCGAGCGGCCCAGCGTTCGACGAGGTCGGGATCTCTCTCCACGGCGAGCACCTCGACGTCCATGAGGTCGAGAGTGTCCGCGAGCGCCGAGCCGAATCGGCCCAGACCGATGACAAGGACGCCTTGCTTCTGAGTCGCGTTAGCCAATGAGGGGCCTCTCTTTCGGGTAGCGGATGACGCGCCGCCGCTTGTGTAACGCTAGCGCGGCCACCACCGTCACTGAGCCGACCCGGCCCATAAACATCATGACGACAAGTGTGGCCTTCGCATCGGCGTCTAGCGATGCGGTGATCCCCGTACTGAGGCCACACGTGGCAAACGCGGATACGACCTCGTAAAGCGCCCTATCGAGCGCGATATCGGTTTGCCACAGAAAAACAGTGGTGCCAAGGATGACGACGGCAAGGCTCACGAGGGTGACGGACACGGCAAGGCGCAAAACCTCGGTACCAATGCGCTTGCCAAAGGCTTCGATGTCCCGCCGCCCGCGGGCCTCGGCCCAGATGGCGAGTACCAGCACGGCCAGCGTGGTCACCCGGATGCCACCGGCTGTCGAGCCTGAACCTCCGCCGATGAACATCAGCACAATCTCAAGGAGCCAGGTTTCCTCGTTTGCCTGACCAATGTCGAAGGACGAAAAGCCGCCCGAACGTTGGTTGATCGACTGGAAGAAGATATTTCCGAGCGACTTGGCGCTGTTCGCCGGCCCCAAGGTGTTGGGGTTGCCCCATTCAAAAATCGCGAGGAAGACCGCGGACACCATAGCGAGAGCCATGATGGTGACGAGCGTGAGCTTGGTGTGGAGGGTCCAACGCCGCGGGTGGCGCCACTCTCGCAAGACATTGAGATAGACGGGGAAGCCCAAGGCGCCCACGAAAACCCCAATACCCAGAGGCGCAAGAATCCACATGTCTGCCGCGTAAGGGACTAGCCCCACAGGGTCGGGCGAGAAGCCTGCGTTGTTGAACGCCGCGATCGCGTAGAACACGGAGAACCCGGCCGACTTGCCGATCCCGTAGTCGAGGGTCAAGAAGCGCGGGAACAGGACCAGCGCAATAATCGCCTCAGCGGAGGTCGAGACGATGACGATGGTCTTCAGGAGCGAGCGCAGGTCTCCAAGCCCCGTGGCCCGCGCCTCACCGGCCGCGAGGATGCGCTGGGTGAGTCCCAGGCGCCTACTGACGGCTATTCCCACGATGGAGGCAAGGGTCATGATCCCCAGGCCGCCCACCTTCATCCCGATGCCAATCAAGGTGAGGCCGAGTGGGGACCAGTACGTGCCTGTGTCGACCGTGGCGAGACCTGTCACGCAGACCGCGCTTGTAGCGGTGAAGAGCGCGTCGATGAACGGCGCCCGATGCCCGCCCGCCGTGGCACCCGGAAGTGATAGCAGGCCGGTGAAGAGCAAGATGACAGCGCTGAACGCGCCAATGGCGAGGCGCGCGGGGTGCTGAAGTGCCGCACGGTCGAACGTCGTGTCGACGACGCTACGTACGGACACCAGGACCGACATCCCACTCCCTTGCAATCGATAGAAGACGCGCACTCAAGGCGCCATGGGCTCCCACGGTCACTACTCTGGCATGCGCGCGAGAACCGCTACATACATCGGCACGTTGTCGCATCTTCACAACAGTCACATGTGCCCCTACAGTGAGAGGCGCATCGGGCCGATAGATACGGCGGATGCTTCTTAAGGAGACCAGGATTGGCTGAGAATCCCTCGCCTCACTTCCTCACGGTTGCTGAGGTTGCTGATATGTGCCGCGTTTCGCGGATGACCGTGTACCGCTGGGTGCACGCTGGAGACCTCCCTGCTGTGCGATTTGGGAAGTCGTTTCGGGTCCCGCAAGACGCTGCGACGGCCTTCATGGAGCGTGCCGCGCTATCCCCTGACTTTGGCGAAAGTGACGAGACGGGTGTCACGGCTGTAGGCTAGGTCCTCGTGTCACGCGCGTCGCGTGTCGACGCCGTTGCCAGCAATCGATCGAGGTAGGTTCCGTGGGATCCGTCATCAAGAAGCGTCGCAAGCGCATGTCCAAGAAGAAGCACCGCAAGTTGCTTCGGAAGACGCGCCACCAGCGCCGCAATAAGAAGTAGCTCAATACTTGCGCCGAGCCCGCGCCCTTCGGGGTGCGGGCTCTGTCGTTTCAGTGTGAGGAACGCGTTTCAGTGCGAGGAACGGTGAGGGCGGTGCGCTAGGACCTGGGCTTGCGCTTGAGCGCCCGCAGCGGGGCCAACAGGGTGTGGCCAATCGAGCGGATGATCTTGATGACGATCCACACGAAGCCGGTAAGCGATGCGCGCACGATGGTACGCCTGCCGTTGGGGTTGCGGCCCCTGAAGTCCTGGACGGGCCAACCCAGACGCTTGGCGTGCCTGCGCAAGCGGCCGTCAGGATTGATCGCACATGGGTGGCCCACGGACGAGAGCATCGGCGCATCGTTCATCGAGTCGCCGTATGCGAAGCAATCCTCAAGATTGAGGCCCGAGCGAGCGGCAAGTTGCTGCACAGCACCCACCTTTGCCTCGCCATGCAACAAGTCGCCAACGAGGCGCCCGGTGTAAAAGCCGCCCTTGTGCTCAGGGACTGTGCCAAGCGCTCCGGTGGCGCCGAGCCTACGTGCGATGAGTTTTCCCACCTCGACGGGCGAGGCAGTGACAAACCACACTTGGTGTCCCTGAGCCCTGTGCTCGTCGATGAGTGCCTTGGTTCCGGGGAAGACGCGCATCGCCAGGAGTTCGTCGTAGACCTCTTCGGCGATCTGCGCCATCTCAGCGACCGACCAGCCCTTGATGATGGAGAGGGCCTCTGAGCGGACGGCCTTCATCTGCTCTTGAGACTCGCCTAGAACCAGGTATTTCACCTGTTCCCAGCCAAAACGAAGGAGGTCGCGCGTGCGGAAATAGCCTCGCTGCTTCAAGCCTCGCGCGATGTGAAACGCGCTGGCGCCTCGAATGATCGTGTTATCCACGTCAAAAAACGCTGCAACGGTCACTGGCGCGGCCTTCTCTTGACGCGTCATTCCTCAACAGTACCGGCGTCTGGCCGCCCACTGTTTCCCCGTGGCTTTGCAGCCGCGCCGCGAGTTTCAGTACGGTTCATATACCAGGGGCCTAGTGTGGCGTTGTGGAGCAAAGAGTGGTTCTCTATACGCGCGTTGCGTGTCACCTCTGCAATGAAGCGCGTCAATTGTTGCTTGAGGTGTGCGCCGACGAGGGCGTGGGTTGGGCGGAGATCGACATCGATGCCATGGACGATGCTCGCGTGGATGACGACCTCCGTGCTCGGCTTAGCGACCTTGTGCCTGTTGTCGAGGTTGACGGCGTTCAAGTGGGTTACTGGCATATCAAGGAAGCCAACGTGCGTATGGCGCTCGCGCTCGGCGGGTGATAATAGGTACATGCCGACTGTTCACCTCGTCCGTCATGGCCAGGTTCACAACCCCGACAAGGTCCTCTACGGACGCCTGCCCCAGTTCCGCCTCTCCGATGCTGGCCTGCAGATGGCGCAGGCTGTTGCCGACTACTTGATAGCGCAGAACGTTCCCGTGAAGCGAGTGATCGCTTCCCCGCTCGAGAGGGCTCAACAGACGGCCCTTCCCATTGCCGATGCCTTTGGTTTGCCCGTCGATACAGAGCCACGCATCATCGAGGCCGGCAATATCTACGAGGGCGAGAAACTGCCATCGGGCATCAAGGACTTCATCCACCCCCGCAACTGGTGGCGGCTGCGTAATCCGTGGGGGCCCTCGTGGGGCGAGCCGTACCGCGATCAAGACGCACGCATGTGGGCGGCGATTCGCGACGCCGCCGATGCGACCCCAGATGGCGACACCGTGATGGTGAGTCACCAATTGCCGATCTGGGTAGCCCGTTTGGCTTTTGAGCGCCGCCGCTTTCTGCACGATCCACGCTCGCGGGAGTGCGCCCTCGCATCACTGACGTCTTTTGTCTTTGAGGATGGCGAACCCGTCTCGATGACGTACGCAACCCCTGCCGCGCACGTACCGTTGTCATGAGCCGCACGGCCAGGCTCGCGATGCTGTTCGCGATCGTGATTGCGGTGGTGTTGTGGCTCGCCGCGTGCGCCCCGCCCGACGCTGCCACGTCGCCTGGGTATGTCTCGGGGGACGGCGCTGTGACCGAGTGGGAAGTGGGATCCAGGCCGGGCCCGCTCGCGCTCACGGGAGTTGACCTGGATGGCAACGCCATCGATCTCGCAGGCTTTCGCGGCGAGGTGGTCATCGTGACCACCTGGTACGCGAGCTGCCCCCCATGCCGCGCTGAGGCACCGGACCTTGTCGAACTCGACGCGCTCGACGGTGTGAGCGTGTTGGGCATCAATACACGGGACGACGTTGACACAGCTAAGGCGTTCGAGCGCACCTTCTCAGTGAAATACCCCTCGCTCGATGGCGCCGACGGCACAGCGATCGCGGCGCTCCAGGGCCTCGTGGCCGTCCGCGCTGTTCCCACCGCGCTCATCATCGACAAGGACGGCTACGTGGCGGCCCGCTCGGTGGGGCGTATCGAGGCATCGACGCTGCGCTCCCTCGTTGACGCCGCCGGTGGATCTGTCACGGCCGCGCCGGCCGCCGCGCCGCCGGCCACCGCAGGTGACGTCCCGTGATCCAAGGGCTAGGGGGGACGTTCGCAGAGACTGTTCTGAGCGGGACGCTCCTGGCCGCGCTCCCCGTCGCATTCCTTGCGGGACTCGTCAGCTTCGCTAGCCCGTGTGTTGTCCCCTTGGTGCCCGGCTACCTTGGCTATCTCTCAGGCATGGCAGGCGCTGGCGCTGGCGCACGCACGGGTACTGCGGGAGGCGGCACGGTGCGTGCCTCTAAGCCCAGGCTTGTGCTGGGTGTCGCCATGTTCGTGGCAGGTTTCTCCGCCGTGTTCGCGCTGTTGGGTGTGGCTTTCGCCTCGCTCGGTGCTCGCCTCGACGGCCAGCTCGACACCATCACGCGTGTGCTGGGCGTGCTGGTGGTGGTGATGGGCTTCGTGTTCCTGGGGGCGGTCCCTTTCATGCAGCAAGAGCGCCGCGTGCACGTGTCGCCCAAGGCGGGACTCTGGGGCGCCCCCCTGCTTGGTGTGGTCTTTGGATTGGGCTGGACTCCGTGCATCGGGCCTACGCTCGCGGCCGTGCTGACACTGTCTCTCAACGAGGGCACAGCCACGCGCGGCGTGATCCTCGCGGTCGTGTACTCGCTCGGATTGGGTGTGCCGTTCCTGGTGTTGGCCCTATGGATCGAGCGCTCGCGAGCCATGCTTGGCTGGCTGCGCAGGCATCGGCTCGCGCTCATGCGCGTGGGCGGCGCGGTCTTGGTGGTGCTTGGCCTCTTGCTGGTGACGGGGCTGTGGGGTCAGATCACGGGGCAGATGCAGCAGTGGATCGACGGGTTCTGGGTGGCCGTATGAGCGAGTCAACTGCTGACCAGCAGGCCGTCGAACAACCCACTCTCGAACAACCCAAGCGCTTCTCGGCCGACAACTACGCCTATCCATCGGCGCCCCGGCTGGGAGTCCGCGGGTGGCTACGGTGGATGTGGCGCCAAGTCACCTCGATGCGCCTCGCGCTCGTGTTGTTGCTCTTGCTTGGCCTCGCCGCGATCCCAGGCTCGCTCTTGCCGCAGTGGCCTCAGAATGCGGCCAAGACCCAGTCGTTCCTTGATAACAACCCGGGCATCGGGCCGTGGCTGGACCGTGCGGGCCTGCTCGACGTCTTCGGCTCGGCATGGTTCACGTCGATCTACGTGCTGCTGTTCCTGTCACTCGTCGGGTGCATCGTGCCCCGTGCCGTGGCGCACGGCAAAGCGGCGCTGATCCCCGTGTCCTCGGCACCGCGCTCGCTGGCACGCTATGAAGGCAGGCTCGAGGCATCGTCGCCACTGTCGACGGCCGACGCTGTGGCCGCCTTGCGCACATGGGGCAAGGGACACGCAGTCTGGGGCTGGCTCACCGGCTACCGGGTGCGCGTCGACGAGCGGATGGCGCGAGACGGCGCCCCGGAAACCGCTGTAGCGCTTGAGCAGGGGAGCCTGCGGGAATGGGGGAACCTGCTCTTCCACTCGGCGCTCGTTGGCGTGCTGTGCGCGCTCGCCGTGGGATCCGCGTACACGTACCGCGGCCAGGCCGTCATCGTGGAGGGCCAGACGTTCACCAACGCGGCCGTCGACTATGACAGCTTCGAATCAGGCAGACTCTTTGATCCGGCGTGGCTCGAGCCATTTACGCTGACACTCAACGAGTTCGATCCGGTGTTTGACGTCACGGGTCGCCCGATGTCTTTCACCGCCGACGTGACCTACATGGAGCCTGGCGACCCCGCGACCGACGCGAACATCAGGGTCAACCACCCGCTCGAGATCGATGGCGGCAAGATCTATTTGCAGGGCAACGGTTACGCGCCGGTTCTCACGGTGAGGGACGCCGATGGCAACGTCGCATTCTCCGGCTCCACGCCATTTTTACCCCAAGACGGCAACTACACGTCAACTGGCGTGGTGAAGATCCCCGACGTCACGTCGGGACCGCAAATAGGGCTCGTGGCGACGCTGTACCCGACCGCAGCTCAAGCGGTTGACGGCACTGTGTCTTCGGTGAATCCGCAGTCGATCAACCCCATCATCCTGCTGAGCGCCTACACGGGCGACTTGGGGCTCGACGCAGGGGTGCCTCAAAACGTCTACCAACTCGATGAAACCGAACTCACGCCTGTCCTTGGTGACGATGGCGCGCCCTTGGTGATCGACATCGTCCAGGGACAGACGATCACGCTTCCCGACGGCCTGGGTACGGTGACGTGGGACTCGCTGCCGCGCTTTGTGGCGCTCGACTTGCGTGCGGACCCGTCCCTGCCATGGGTGCTCGGCACCTCGCTAGCGATGCTTCTGGGCGTCTCGGTCTCGCTGTTCGCCCCCAGGCGAAGGCTCTGGTTTGTGCTCACGCCCGGCGACGGCGAAAGTACACTCGTAGAAGCCGCTGCACTTGCACCCCCGCATGATGAGGCGGCAACCCGCGCGCTTGCGTCGGCCCTGGCAGTTGCCGCAGGGCTGCCGGTCCCCCGTCCCGGTGCGCGGCAGGAGGAACTGTGAACGTGACCGACCTCAGCGTCATGACGCTCTGGACCGCGGCGACGCTCTACGCGATCGCGATGATCGCGTACAGCGTGCGGCTCGCGCGCGTGGCCGATGCGAAGCTGACCGCCAAGAACGCGGCTCTCGTGAGTGCTGGTGTGGGTGCCGGTGCCGCACCCGGTGCGCCGGATACCCAGGAAGTCGATGCGTCGGCCGTGGCACCGCTCGCAGACGAGTCCGTCTCGACCCGCGGTACCAAGCCGCTTGCCAAGCCAGGAGCCAAGGCCTTGGGCATCGGCCGGGCGACGATGCTTGTTGGCCTGATGATTCACCTCGTGGGTGTGGTGACGCGCGGGATCGACGCGGGGCACCCGCCGTGGTCGAGCATGTACGAGTTCACCATCACCGGGTCCATGGTGGGGGTGGCCGTGTTCCTACTGGTCCAGCGCCGCAGGGACATTACGTACATCGCCCCCGCCGTCGCGGGCTTTGCGGCCTTCGCCGTGGTGAGCGCGCTGCGGGTCTGGTACCGCGACACTGTGGGCCTGGCGCCCGCGCTCGACAGCTACTGGCTGGTCATTCACGTGCCCATCGCGATCATCGCGTCAGGGATCTTTGGGGTTTCAGGCGCGGCATCGATGCTGCAGGTCATGCGGATCGACCGCGACCGCGAGCTCAAGCCACGTGGTCGCTTCTCGGGATGGCTCAACCTCCCGCATCGGGCTGTGAAGAGCAACGCCGCGCGTTGGCTCGAGGCCGTGCCAGCTCCACAAGTGCTTGAGTCGCTCACGTTCCGCCTCAACGCGGTGGGCTTTGTGCTGTGGACGTTCACGGTGATGTCGGGCGCAATGTGGGCCGAGCACGCGTGGGGCCGGTATTGGGGCTGGGACCCCAAGGAGGTCTGGTCCTTTGTGATCTGGATCCTCTACGCGGCGTACTTGCACGCCCGCACCACGCAGGGCTGGGCGGGGCGCAGGGCCGCGTGGCTCGCCATCTGGGGCTTCATTGCGATCATCTTGAACTTCACCGTGGTGAACCTGTATGTCCAGGGGCTCCACGCGTACGCCGGGGTCAAGTAGTCGCTGTCAACCGTGTGAGTCCAGGGCCCGGCTAGGCTCGCTGCATGAAGATCGCCCTTGTTCTCGACGATGCACTGGCCCGCCCCGACGGCGTCCAGGAGTATGTGCGGACCATCGGGCGCGCGATGGGCGAGCGGGGCCACGAGGTACACGTATTGTGCTCGGGCGAGGCTGGTTCGCCGCCGGTTGGAATCGCCCGCGTGGTGAGCCTCACCGCCAACGTGGGCGTGACTTTCAACGGGAACGGGTTGCGCACGCCGCGCCCGGCATCGCGCAAGCGGCTCCGCGCCCACCTCGCCACCGAGCAATACGACGTCATCCACGTCCAGACCCCGCACTCGCCGTTCTTTGCCGCCCGCGTGGTGCGCGAGGCTAGGCGTGTGCAGGGTGCCGCCGTGCGCATCGTCGCCACGTTCCACATCCTCCCCGACGGCGCCGTGAGCGAGTGGGGCACGCGCGGCTTGGGGCTCACGCTGCGGCGTAACCTGCGACTCTTCGACGCGTTTGCGGCGGTGTCCGCCCCTGCTGCGGCGTTCGCCAAGAGGGCCTTCGGCATTGATGCAGCGGTGATCCCCAACGCAGTGCGCGTGGACGACGTCGCGGCCCAGGCATCGGCCAAGCCCTGGCCTGCAGATCCTGCCGGGCGCACGGTGATCGCGTTCCTGGGCCGATTGGTGGAGCGCAAGGGTGCCGTGGAACTTGTCGAGGCGTTTGCGACACTTCCTCCTGGCGTGCGTGCTGGGGTGGCCCTGCGCATCGGCGGTAGGGGGCCGTTGGCGGGCCGTATTGAGGAGCTCGTTGCAAAGCATGGCCTCGAGGGATCGGTCACTCTGGAGGGCTTCATCTCCGATGAGGACAAGCCTGGGTTCATGGCTGCGGCCGACCTCGCGGTTTTCCCCGCGACGGGTGGCGAGAGTTTTGGCATCGTCCTCACCGAGGCAATGGCCGCGGGCTCGGGCGCGGTGCTTGGCGGCGACAACCCGGGCTATGCGTGGACGCTCGACAACCCGCACGCCGTGGTGAACCCGCGAGACATCGGGGCTTTTGCGGCGAGGCTTGGGGTTTTGTTGACCGACGCCGATGCTCGGGCTGGGCTCCATTCGCAGCAGGCTTCCCGTGTGCGGGACTTCGACGTTGCCGTTGTTGCCGATCGCGTCGAGGTGCTCTACTCGCGCGGTTGAGGGCCGTCCCTGGCACGGCCGTTGGCTCGGTGGGCTCGACGTTGCTTGAGGACCGCGCGAACCTGTGTTGACGTCGTGCCCAGGTCGACGTTTCTGGCGCCGTCCCCAGGGTATCGTGCCTGATCAGCGCGTGTCAGACACCTCTGTTTGACTGGGTTTATGACATACGGAACGGGGGGTGTTGGCACTTTCAGTGCTGGCGTGCCTGTGGACAAAACGGGCCGTAATGACGCCGTTGGAATTGACGATGCTTGCCGTGACACGAGGGGTTTTGACACCGCGCAGATCGCGCGGGTTACGGCCGTGGTCGGTGAACTTGCCCGACAAGATGTGTGCGGGCTGTCGCAGGATGACTTTCTTGATGCGCACGATGCCGTTGCCCAGTTGGGGAGGATGGCGGACGCCTTGCGTGCACGTTTCGCGGGTGATCTTGCGCGGCGCTCCGCGCCAGAGCTGCCGGGTGGTGGACTTGCGAGGCGGCAGGGTTTTGGGAATGCGCGGGACATGGTGGCGCGGATCACGGGCGGCACACAAGCGAACGCAATGCGCTCCATCGAGGCTGGTCTGGCCCTCTTGTCGGAGCCGGTCCTCACCGGGACAGAGGGACCATTCCCCGCCACGGTCACCACCACACTTGGTGCAGGGGTGCCCCGTGCGCCACGGTATCCCGCGGTCGCTGAGGCGACACTTGCGGGCGAGTTGTCCGTGGATGCGGCGGGCCTGATCACGTCCGGCCTCGAGACTGTCGTGGATGCGCTTTCCAGTGACGAGCTTCACCTCTTGGAGCGCCGCCTCGTCGACAAAGCGATGCACCTTTCGGTTCACGAGGTGCGTCGACTTGTGACCAGCGCGGTTGCGCGCGCGGACCTGCCCGGGCACGAGGCACGTGAGCGGCGTCAACGCTCGGAGCGCTTTATCGCATGGAACGAGGACCACACCGGGATGGTCACGTTCACCGGCAAACTCGACGCCGTCACCGCCGCCCCCATTCGCACCGTGATCGAACAGATCGTGACTCACGACTTCCGGGCTAGGCGTGATCAAGACCCCACCGTGCGGGACCAACGCACCGTCGGCCAAATGCGGGCCGACGCACTTTTCCAAATCTGCCGCCACGCGTTGGGCTGTAAGGACACCGGAACCTCAGGGATCCGGACCACCATTGTGGTGCGCATGAACCTCAGCGATCTCGAAACGGGTCAAGGCTTGGGAAGTATTGATGGCACCGCCCAGCCGGTGTCGGTAGGTGAACTGCGCCGGCTTGCAGGGGATGCGGGCATCATCCCCGCGGTGTTGAGCGGTGACAGTGAAGTGCTCGACCTGGGCCGCAAAGTCAGACTCTTCACGCCCACCCAACGACTCGCCCTCCTGGAACGCGATGGAGGGTGCGCCAAATGTCACGCCCCACCCGAACACTGCGAGGCCCACCACATCCGCTGGTGGGAACACGGCGGCGGCACCGATCTCAAAAACGGGGTCATGTTGTGCACCCGCTGCCACCACGACATCCACCGCCAAGGCTGGGAAATCCTCGTCCAAAAGTGCCGAGTGAGCTTCATCCCACCACCAAGCATCGACCCCACCCGCACACCCCGACAAGGAGGCAAGGCCGCAATCACTCTCAACGGTGAGAACAACCCCGCCCGACTCAACGAGCCCCACCCGCCAGACGAAACCACACAGGAGAACTCTGCCCCGCGCCAAACTGCTGGACGGTCGCTGACTGGCGGACACGGTCCAAGCGCAGTGCGCTACCGGTAGCGTGTTCCCCATGCAAGTACTCATCTATTGGATCATGCGCACCGTCACGTTCTTGGTGATTTACGCGGCGCTATGGGCGCTCAAGTGGTTCGACATCTGGGCCGTCGTGATCGCGTTCATCATCGGCTGGGCCGTGAGTTACATCGCGTTCCCCACCATGAGAGTGCGGGCGGCCGCGCAAATGGACGGCTGGGTCAACCGGTCACACCGCGGCACGGTGGACGACGATGCCGTCGAGGACGCTGAATCAGACGCCGAGTCGGATGCTGACGCGGAACGCTGAATCAGGCTCTGAAGCGGAACGCTGAATCAGGCTCTGAAGCGGAACGCTGCGTCGGGCGCGGCGCGGTGAGAGTGCGCGCGGCCCGAGCCGGGGCCGCTTGGGCGGCGCGGCGGGGTCGAGACTAGGAAACCGCGATGCCCAGCGCGAGCAACACCGCGTACGCCATCCCGATGCCGCCCAACCCAATGAACACTGGCTTGAGCGCAATACCCGACGCTCCCAAGGACACGGTGATGGCCGTGAGTACCACGGGCAACGCCACCAACGCGGAGATCATCGCCCAAGGCAGCGCCAGCCCAATCACGAGCGCGCCGATGATGGGGGCGATCACCACGGCGACAAAAAGCCTCCGCGTCGCCCGGTTTCCTAGGCGCACAGCGAGGGTGCGCTTGCCCGCAAGCTCATCGCCCTCGCGGTCCCTGATGTTGTTGACCATGAGCAGGGCGACAGCGTAAAGGCCAACGCACGCGGCAGCAACGATGGCCCACCACGTCACTCTGCCGGCCTGGGTCACGAGAGTCCCCAGGGTGGCGACCGGACCAAAGAAGATCCACACCATCACCTCGCCCCAACCCTTGTAGCCGTAGGGATTGGCCGTGGCGGTGTACGCCCACGCGGCGACTACTGCCAAGGCGCCAACCACCAGCAGCCACCACTGGCTACTCACGATGCACAAGAGCGTTCCGGCCACGGCGCCGACTCCGGTTGCGATGAAGGCCGCGCGCTTGACCGCGCTGGGGCGGGCTCGGCCCGAGGCTACGAGTCGCGATGGGCCGATGCGGTTGACGTCGGTACCGCGCACGCCGTCCGCGTAGTCGTTCGCGTAGTTGGACGCGATCTGCAACGCCAAGCCCACGACAAGCGCCAAGAGAGCCGCCACAGGCCTGAACGATCCGAGTTGGGCCGCGGCCGCCGTGCCCACAAGGACGGGCGCGACCGAGGTCCAGAGGGTGCGCGGGCGCGCGCCGTCGATCCAATCGCGAGAGGTGGGCATCAGGCATTCCGTTCAAAGGAGGCGGCGATGGTGCGCAACGCGGAGTAATTGACCTTGCCTGAAGGTAGCCGGGGCAGTGACTCGACCACGACTAGCTCGGTAGGCAACGCGTGCTTAGGTAGAGAAGGCTCTAGAGCCACTCGCAATTCCCACAAGCGGCCATTTGCGCCTGGGGCAGTGGGCGAGGCGAATGCGACCACGGCCTGCCCCCACTCGGGATCAGTGGCGCCAACCACCGCAGACTCCGCGATCCAGTCCAGCCCGTCCATCGCTTCCTCCACCGCGCGTGGGTGCACCTTGAACCCACCGGTGATGATGATGTCGTCCACGCGGCCCAGAATGGCAAGCCTGCCATCGGCCGTCCACTCGCCAAGATCGGAGGTGACGAGCCACCTGCGCCCGTCCCATTCCTCCCAAGCCCCGGGCTGAGCGGGCCTGTATTCCTGCGCAAGCGATGATGTCGCGATCAGCACCCTGCTGTCGGCGTGAAGACGCACCGAGGTGTCACCGATGGTGTGGCCGTTGTACACGCAACCACCAGCCGTCTCCGTGAGTCCGTACGTGCGGACGACGTTGCCAGGAAGCGCTTCAGCGCCCGCGGCCGCGCCTCCCACAAGGACAGCGTCGAAAGAATCCAACGCATCGCGGCCGATGGGAGAGGCGAGCAAGCGTCGTAGTTGCGTGGGAACGAGCGACACGAAGCGAGACTCGTTTGGCGGAAGTCTGTCGGTTGCTGCGGCGAACGTTTCAGGGGTGAAAGAGCCTGACGCTACAGACGTGATGGCGGACCCTGCGAGTGCGGCGCGCACCAGCACCATCGCACCCGCGATCCTGTCGGTGGGCAACGCGAGAAGCCAGTGTCCGGCCGATCCAAGCTCCCTCGTGGTGGCGTCCGCCGAGGCCCGCAAAGCATCGGCCGTCAACAACACCTCGAGTGGTTCGCCTGTTGAGCCCGACGTCGAAGCGGCGATTCCGCGCACGCGCCCGGCCAGGGCATCGGCCACAGCATCGGCCGCTCCATCGATCAGGCGCGCAAAATCCATGGTTCTACCCTAAGTGCCGCCTACACTCTTCACATGCGTGAACGAGTGGGGGCGGTTGCCGTAGCGGTGGCCATATTGGTGGCGACTGCGTGTGCGCCGGAACAGATCACACCCGCAAATGTGACCTTCACACCGGACCCGATTGTGACCAGGTCCCCTGCGGCGGAACCCCCCGTGGACCCGATCCCTGAGGTCGCATGGCCCTTCACAGGGCTCGACGCCACGGCCGCGACTCCCGAACAGCGCGCTCAGCCCGCGATTGCCATCAAGATTCCAAACGACGGGAGTCACTCGCGCCCGCAAAAGAACCTCGAATATGCAGATCTCGTGATCGAACAGTACGTCGAGGCTGGTATCCCGCGCCTTATCGGTGTGTTCCAGTCGAACTACCCCGACGAGGTGGGCCCCGTGCGCTCGATGCGCGAGATGGATCCCAATATCGTGGGCTCCTTTGGTGGGCCGCTCGTGTTCTCTGGTGCCAACAGCTACGTCATCAGCTACGCGAAGAGCACCGGCCAAAAGCTCATCGGTCAGGATCTTGGCGGAGACGGCTTCTTCCGCACCAAGGACAGGAAGTCTCCCTACAACCTGCACGTGAAGATCGCCGATATCGTCGCGCAGTCAGAGGGGCTCGTCGCGCCTGGGCCGCAATTCTCCTTCGCCTATCCCGCTGAGCTGGCGACCGCTACTGCCACGGGGACGCCCGCTACCCACATCGACTTGCGTCTGTCGCGTTATGGCGAGCCCAAGTGGGATTGGGACGCAGCATCGTCCACGTGGCTACGAAGCGAATTCACGGAGCCTGACATCACCGTTGACGGCACGCGCGTCTCCGCCACCAACGTCATCGTCATGTTCGTCACCATCACCATGAGCCACGACCTCCCGGTTTCGCAGATGATCGTCAGCAATAGCCCCGGCTACATTGCCACCGGCGGCAAGTACATCCCGATCCTGTGGAGCAAGGCGGACCGGACGTCGCCGTATGTCATCACCACCGAGGCAGGGGAGCCCGTAACACTCGCGCCCGGCCAGACGTGGATCGAGCTCATTCCCAATGGCGGTATCGCTGTGGGTAAGGCCGAGTTCTCTTAGGCAGCGAGACTGCCTGGCGGCGTTAGAACGCGTACGGGAAGTCGCGCCAGTCGGGATCCCTGCGCTCAAGGAAGGCATCGCGCCCCTCTTGGGCCTCCTCCGTCATGTACGCCATGCGCGTGGCCTCGCCCGCGAACACTTGCTGACCTGCAAGGCCGTCGTCCGCGAGGTTGAATGCGAACTTGAGCATCCTGATGGCTTGCGGGGATTTGGTGGCGACGATGCGCGCGTAGTCCAGCGCCCGTTGTTCGAGTTCGGCATGGGGCACTGACTCATTGACGACGCCCCAGCGCTCCGCGTCATCGGCCGAGTATTCGCGGGCGAGAAAGAAAATCTCTCGCGCGCGCTTGTCTCCCACTTGGCGGGCCAGCAGTGTGGAGCCGTAGCCCGCGTCGAACGAGCCGACGTTGGCATCGGTCTGCTTGAAGCGCGCGTGCTCGCGGCTCGCGATCGAGAGGTCCGCCACCACGTTGAGCGAGTGGCCGCCGCCTGCCGCCCAGCCGTTAACGGCCGCCACGATGACCTTGGGGCTTGTACGCATGAGCCGCTGCACCTCAAGAATATGGAGGCGCCCACCGTGGGCTGGGGCGTCCGCTGCGGTGCCCTCGTACAGGTAGCCGTCGCGCCCCCTCATGCGCTGGTCGCCGCCCGAGCAGAAGGCGTGGACGCCGTCGGCCGCAGGGCCATTGCCGGTAAGAATGATGGTGCCGACGTCGGCCGTCATCCTGGCGTGGTCGAGGGCGCGGTACAGCTGGTCGACAGTTTGAGGGCGGAACGCATTGCGCACCTCCGGGCGGTTGAAGGCGATGCGCACGGCCGGTAGGTCGCGCTCTGTTGCCACCCCCGCGTCGGCGCCGCTTCCGTCCGCGCCGTTCCCGCTGCTGCGCTCGACCCAGCGGTGGTACGTGACGTCGTCGTCGGGGAATCCCTCGATGGCCCGCCACTGCGTGGGGTCCATGAGGTCCGAGACCTGCGTGGGGACGGGGGAGTGAAGTTCGCTCATGCGTCGAGCGTAGCCGGGGAGCAACCTTTCGCATCGGTGGCGCCCGACGAGCCGCATACGCTGTCCTCATGGAGTTCCGCCCGTTTAGCGTCACGCTCAACACCCGGTTTCGCGGGATCACCGAGCGTTCCGGCGTGCTGATGCGCGGCACGGGCCCCGATGGCGCCGACGCGTGGGGTGAGTTCTCGCCGTTCGCGGACTACAGCCCGGAGCAACGCGGCAGGTGGTGGGCCGCGGCCATGGAGGCCGCTCACGGGCTCTTGCCCGCGCCGCTGCATGCGGACGTCGAATGCGCCGCGATCATCCCGGAACTGGACCCCGATGCCGCGGCCAGGCTCGCCAAGGCCTACGGCTGTCGCACCGCCAAGGTCAAGGTGGGAGGGCCTCGCGGGGGCGGCCGCGACCGGGCAACCACCTTGAAAGCTGACTGCGCGCGGGTCGAGGCCGTCGCCGCAGCGCTGGGCACTAGCGGCAAGGTCAGGGTCGACGCGAACGGCGCGTGGTCGCTCGCTGACGCGCCCAGCGCGATACGGGCGCTCGAATCGGCCGCCCGCTCTGGAGGAATCGGGGGGCTCGAATACGTCGAGCAGCCGTGTGCCACCGTCGGCGACCTCGCGGCCGTGCGCAGGCTCGTTGATGTCCCTATCGCCGCCGACGAATCGATCAGACTCACCGGTGACGTTGACGCCGTGGTGAAGGCCGAGGCCGCCGACATCTTGGTACTCAAGCCCTCGACCATGGGCGGCGCACGCGCGGTGCTCGCGATGGCGGAACTGTTCGGGATGCCCGTCGTCATCTCGTCGGCGATGGAGTCGTCAGTGGGGCTCGCGGCGGCACTGGCCGCAGCACTCGCGCTACCTGAGCAGCCCCTCGCCCACGGCTTGGGCACCGGCACTCTCTTGGCCACCGACACCGTGGCGAGCACCCTCGTGCCGGTCGCGGGGCGCCTGGCTGCCCAGCAGTTTAGAGTGACGGCATGATTCACCCCGCGGCGGCCTTCGCACGAGAGCTCGTGAGCGCGCTCGCAGCGCAAGGGGTCGAGGACTTTGTGCTGTGCCCTGGCTCGCGGTCTGGCCCCCTCGCGCACGCTCTCGCGCAAGCAGCTTCCGAAGACCGCCCTACCGACGCGCCCCATGTCAACGTCCACGTGCGTATCGACGAGCGGTCGGCCGCCTTTCTTGCCCTCGGAATCGCGAGGGCCAGGTCGCTCGATGGCAAAGCCAGACCCGTCGCCCTCGTCACCACGTCGGGAACCGCAGTGGGCAACCTCTTGCCCGCCGTGATGGAGGCCCATCACTCGGGCATCGCGCTCGTGGTACTGACCGCCGACAGGCCCAGCGAGCTACGCGGGATTGGGGCCAACCAGACCACGGACCAAGAGGGAATCTTTGGCAGGTTTGTGCGGTGGGAGTCTGAAGCGCCCGCGGCGGAGGCGAACGAGAGGCAGGGCAGGGCCACCCTGCTTGCCGCGCGTGCCGTGCACTGGGCGCTAGGGCTGCCGGACCGCGAGGACATGGCATCGGCGCCGGGGCCCGTGCATCTCAACGTCGAGTTCCGCGACCCCTTGGGGCCCGATGACGGACCCTGGCCACGTATCGATGCGGAGAAGGCGACGCTTCTTGACCGCACGCGTTCGCGGTTGCGCGAAATCACGATCACGCCGAGAGGCCTGAAGGGCGCCAAGAAGGGTGTCGTCATCGCGGGAGACGCCGCCGGTGACATCGCGCGCAAGGTGGCAGAGGTACACGGCTGGCCGCTCCTTGCCGAGCCCACCTCGGGCGCACGCACGGGGGACAACGCGTTGCGGGGCTACGTCGCGATGCTCACGACGGACAGGGGCAACGAGCTCGCGGCCGAGGCAAGGCAAGTGGTCGTCATCGGGCGCCCAACGCTGTCCCGCCCTGTGCAGCGACTCGTCGACAACGCGCCGATGCTCTTTGTTGCGGCGCACGGTGCCCGCTGGCGCGAGGCGCCTAGGCATGCGGAGAGAATCCTGCACGCTGTCCCTGACGAATGGCTCGCTCCCGGCAAGTTTGACCATGAGTGGCTCGCCTCGTGGCACGCGGCATGTGCGGCGACCTCCGCGCCGGACGAGGCGTGGAATGGCCGCTCGGTTGCCCGAGCCTTCGTCGAGTCGCTCGGGGCTGACGATGTCGCGATGATTGGATCCTCGAATCCCATCCGCACTGTCGATGCCGTGGCACCCGCTTGGCCCATCGGCAGGGCCCCCACGCTCGTGGCCAACAGGGGGCTCGCGGGGATAGACGGCACCACATCTACCGCCATGGGTGTGGCGCTCGCGCTCGGACAGCCGGTGAGCGTCCTGGTGGGTGACGTGACGTTCCTGCACGACGTTGGCGGTCTACTCATAGGCACGGAGGAGCGCAGGCCCGATGTGCGTCTGGTGGTAGTCAACGACGGCGGCGGCACCATTTTCAACGCCCTTGAGCACGCCAACGCTCCGGCCCAGGTGGTGCGCCGCATGTTCACCACGCCTCACGGGGTGGATCTCAGTGCGCTCGCGCGTGCCTATGGCGCTCGCCACACACTTGTCACCTCATCAGAGGCCCTTGCCGCGGTGCTGGCCACACCCGTCGAGGGCATCGAGGTGATTGAGGCGCTCGTCTAGCGAGCCGATGCGGGAGACACTCTCAGGGTTTTCCCAGGTGTCCCGGAGGTGACTCCAAGGTACGCAAGGTGAAATCGGAGTATCCGATCAACCTATGGAGGACACCATGATTCGCTCTCGCATTACTCGCGGACTCGCAGTGGGAACCGGCGCACTCGCGTCGGGTGCACTGATCTTTGCTGCGGCCCCCGCCGCAACTGCCACGACCACGGACGGTGATACGCCCCCGTCATCCACCGCATGCGTCGGCCAGCGGGGCGAGCGGCCCTTTCTCGGGGCGCGTCTCATTCCCTCGCAAGACGGAGCGACCGTCGCACATGTGGTCGAGGGTGGCCCAGTGGATATCGCTGGCATCGCCGAGGGCGACGTTGTGCTCACGATCGATGGGGTCGCGATAGACCAGAGGAGTGTGCTGCGGGAGGCGTTGGTGACCGCCGTGGAGGGCGACGAATTCGCGGTGGTGTTCACGCATGATGGCGTCAAGGAATCCGCCGTGGTGACGTTGGGTGCCCCCGAGGACCGCCCCGAGAAGCCTGCGGCCGAGGATATGGCGTGGGTGGGTGCGCGCTTGGTGGCCTCAGAGGACGGTGTGGAGCAGAAGCTGTCGGTCACCCTCGGCTCGGTGGCCGACGCTGGCGAGCTTCGCGGTGGCGACGAACGAGCAGGGGGCGACGGCACGGGCGCAGGGCGCCACGCTGGTGACGGCGAACGCGCGTCGCACCGCGATGGTGACGGCGAACGCGCGTCGCACCGCGATGGAGAAGGCAACGAGTAGGCAGCAGCCATTGCCCAGAATCCTCAGGTCGACGTTGCCTTAAGCGCGGCCCGCATGGGTTCTAGTTTGGCCTCCGATTCCGCCCATTCCGAGGCGGGGTCGGAGGCCGCTACGATTCCACAGCCGGCAAAGAGCCTGAGCTTGGCAGGGTCCTCACGGGACAGCTCGGCAGAGCGCAAGGCGATGCACCATTCGCCCTCACCCGACGCGTCGACCCAGCCCACGGGCCCGGCGTAGCGCCCGCGGTCTATTCCCTCGAGCTCATCGATCACGTGGGCCGCGGCAAGCGTAGGGGTGCCGCACACAGCGGCGGAAGGGTGAAGCTCTGCGACCAGGTCAAGCACTCCCACCGGCGTCGACAGGGCGCCAGTGATGTCTGTCGCTAGGTGCATCACGTTGGGCAAGTGCAGCACGCTGGGTTCGTCGGGGACGTTGACCGACGCACAGTGCCTGGCGAGCACCTCGGTCACCGAACGGGCAGCGTATGAGTGCTCTTCGCGGTCTTTTGAAGAGCGCGCCAGTTGTGCCGCGCGGCCTAGGTCGCCCATATCGTCGCCCGTCATGCGGATGGTCCCAGCGAGCACGCGTGACGTGACAAGGCCGTGGTCCACACGGGCCAAGAGTTCTGGGGTGGCGCCCACCATGCCGTCCACGTGGAATGTCCAGCACATGTCGTAATCGGCCGCGAGGTTGGAGAGCACGGCACGCACATCGATCGGCCCGTCGGCGCGCGCCTCGACTGCGCGAGCGAGTACGACCTTGGAGATCCCTCCCGCGGTGATGCGCCCTACGGCAGCTGCGACTGCCGCGCTCCATGCCGGCTCATCGCCCGTTTCGACAGTCACGGCGGAAAGTAGCGCCACGGGAGTGGCCCCCGCGAGGGCATCGGCGAGGCTCACCACGGGGGTCGATGAATCCCCGATCACGGAGAAGAAGCTGCGCCCGTTCGCGCGGCCGAGGACGTACCGAGGGACGATAAGCGTCCCACCGGTGGGGGAGTCGTCGGCAAAAGAGAACGATCCAAACGCGACGAGGCCCGTCCCGCGCGCCTTGACCTCGTCGCGCACGAGCGCGTGGCGGATGGTGCGGCGCCACCACAAAAGCGACTCGTCGATGCGAGCGGGGCCTGTGCCTCGAAAGCGCGCCACTTCTCCCCAGGCGACCATGCCATCGCCGCGTCGCACCCAAGAGATTCCCTGTTCTGGGAGTGCCGCGAGGAGGTCCCCAGGATCGGGGATCTCGAGCGTGGTGACAGTCAGGGGGCCAGGGGCGCCCGCATCGATGCTCACCGCTCAAGCGTACGACGCCCCATCAACCGCGCGGTCCCACGGGTTTACAGCGGAACTCGCAGGAACCGCTAGAGTTCGGGCACCCTTTGCCCCCAACCAAGGAGTAATCATGAGCTGGTACCGCGCTCGCTGGATCAACACTGCATGGCTCGACACCCTGCTGAAGCGGCTTCTGACCCTCGCCATCGCACTCGTGGTCGCCGTCGTGGTGATCTTCATCGTTTCTGCCGTCATGGGTGACGGTGGCGCAACGGAAACCTCTTACGGTGTGCGCAAGGGCGCGCTCCGAATCGCCCTCATCTTCTTGGTGTGGATCGGCTTTGAGGTGGTGCGCCTCATCATTCAGCCCATCCGCGCGGCGGTGAGCGGCACGTTCCTCGACGAGTACGCGGCGCGCCGCCAGGAGCGGGCCCACGCCGCCCAGGCCCGTATGCCTACGGCCAAGCGCATCGCACCAGGCTCTACCGCAATCTTCAAAGGCCAAGACCCTGCGGCGGCGGGTATGGCACTTGGCGTGCGCGTGGCGAACGTCGCTGGCTTCTACAACGAGGCCAAGCGCTGGCCGGACCCGCAAGCAGCGCCGGGATCAGACGAGTACTTCCACGCCCAAACACTCGCAGAACTGAACCGGGAGGTGCGCCACCCCGAGGCGCCCAAATCCGTGCAGCGGGACGCGAAGCTCCTCGATTTCCTCGACAAGGAGCACGGCTGGCGTGGCCACTATTGAGTAAACGCGCCGCCCACACGTGACCCCGGGACCCCGCGTGTGGGACCCCGGGACGGATCATCGCGCAACACGACCTAGGCTGGAAGGCGTGAAAACCGAAGCCGACGTCATCGTCGTGGGGGCAGGACCAGGTGGGTCAGCAGCGGCCCGCTACCTCGCGAGCGAGGGATTCGACGTCATCGCGCTTGAAAAGGCGCACTACCCGCGCGAAAAGGTGTGCGGGGATGGCCTCACGCCGCGCGCCGTCAAAGAGATCGAGCTCATCGGTTTGCCCACTCCTCGCGACGAGGGCTGGATGCCCAGTCAGGGCCTGCGCATGGTGGGCGGCGGGCACCGGCTCGAGTTCCCTTGGCATGATCTCGACTCCTTCCCCAAGTACGGGTTGAGCCTGCCGCGAGCGCAATTCGACCATCGCCTCGCCAACCACGCCCGCGCTGCCGGTGCGGATATCCGCGAAGGCTGGTACGTCGACGCCGCGATCCGTGACGAAAGCAAGGACGGCTTTGCCGGCGGCGGACGGGTCATCGGCGTGACAGCCCGCCAGACCGACGCAAAGGGTCGAAAGGTGGGCGCGCCAGTCGAATACCGCGCACCCCTGGTCATTGCGGCCGATGGCGTGAGCGCCAGGATCGCGCTGGGGCTTGGCATCGAGCGCAAGAAGAACCGTCCGATGGGGGTCGCCGTGCGCACCTACATGGAGACAGACCGTGACACCGAGGAGTGGATGGAGGGTCACATGGAGATCTGGGACGGCGAGCGTGGCAAGTCCAAATTGCTTCCCGGATACGGATGGATCTTTCCGCTAGGCGACGGCACGGCGAACGTCGGCCTGGGCACCCTCAGCGCCAAGGGGAAGCCGTCCAAGCTTGACCACAAGGCACTCATGAAGGATTGGCTTAGCCACTCGGCCAAGGACTGGAACTTTGGCAACCAGGTGGGAGACGTCAAGGGTGCGGCAATCCCCATGGCCTTCAACCGCCAACCTCACTACGTGCCGGGCATGATGTTGGTGGGCGACAGCGGGGGCATGGTCAACCCGTTCAACGGGGAGGGCATCGCGTATGCCATGCAGGCGGCCCGCAGGGCCACCGAGGCGATGGTCGCTTGGCGCGCCGCGACCGATGGCGCCGCCCAAGAGAAGGCCCTCGCGTCGTACGCCCGAATGATGAAGGACGATCTAGGCGGGTATTACTCTCTTGGGCGCGTATTTGCTACCTTGATTGAGCGGCCAACGGTCATGAAACTGAGTACGCGGTACGGGTTGCCACGTCCCCTCATCATGGAATTTGTATCTAGACTGCTGGCAGATGTCTACGAGCCGCGCGGTGGCAATTGGGCCGACAAACTGCTTGCGGCGTTGACCAAAGTCACGCCGGCTGCATAGCGATGGGAAGGACACAACCGTGAACCCCTACGTGCCGATCATCGTCATGATCGTCATCGCCGGCCTCCTGGCCGTCGCTGGCCTCGTGGCGAGCGCATTCCTCGGGCCACGGCGCTACAACTCTGCCAAACTCGACCGCTACGAATCCGGTCTCATGCCCACCCCTGGGGCAGCCGGCGGCGGTCATATTCCTATCAAGTACTACCTCGTGGCGATGACGTTCATCATCTTCGATATTGAAGTGGTGTTCCTCTACCCGTGGGCCGTCGCCTACGGCGAGCTCGCGTTGTTTGGATTCATCGCGGCCATGACGTTCCTTGCCCTGATCACCATTCCGTTTATCTACGAATGGCGCCGCGGCGGATTCGATTGGGAGTGATGCTGACATGACCGACTCTGCCCCCACACCACCGTTCATCGTTGGCAAGCTCGAGGACTTCGCGGGTTGGGCCCGCGCGGGCTCGATGTGGCCCGCGACCTTTGGACTGGCGTGTTGCGCCATCGAGATGATGGGCACTGGCACGCCCCGTTTCGACATCGCGCGCTTTGGCATGGAGGTCTTCCGCGGGTCCCCGCGCCAGGCCGACATCATGATCGTTGCAGGCCGCGTGTCCCAAAAGATGGCACCCATCGTGCGACAGGTCTACGACCAGATGGCGGAGCCCAAGTGGGTTCTCGCCATGGGAGTCTGTGCCTCGTCAGGCGGGATGTTCAACAACTACGCGATCGTCCAGGGCGTTGACCACGTGGTCCCCGTGGACATCTACTTGCCTGGCTGCCCTCCGCGCCCCGAGATGCTGATCAACGCGCTCCTCAAGGTGCAGGAGCTCGCCAGGGAGAAGCCCATGCTCCGCCATCGCAAGGAGATCGCCGCGGCCGCAGAGGCCGCCGCACTCGCGGCCACACCTACCTCGGACATGAAGGGGCTGCTGCGGTGACAGACGCGAACCAGATGGCCACCACGGGAGAAGGGGCCGACGCGGTGCTCGCTCCCACCGTGCGACCTGAGGGCCGCACCCTCATCAACGTGCGCAAGGGACAGTTTGGAGCCACAGGCGACGTCTCGGGCTACGACGGTCTCACTCGCTTTGTGTATGAGCCAGGAATCGCACAGCGCCCGTACGGCGGCTGGTTCGACGAGGTTGTCGACGTGCTCGAGGAGCTCTTGGGCGACAAGGCATCGGCAGCGATCGAGGCAGTGGTTGTCGACCGCGGCCAACTTACCTTGTACATCGCTCGCGAACACCTCGTCGAGGTGTGCAAGCACTTGCGTGACGATCAGGATTTGCGCTTCGAGTTCTGTGTGGGTGTGAGTGGAGTTCACTATCCTGCCGACGCTGGGCGAGAGCTCCACGCCGTCTACCCGATCCAGTCGATCACGCACAATAGGCGGCTCTGTGTCGAGGTCGCTGTCTCAGACGCTGACCCGCATATCCCGTCGGTGACCGCCGTCTACCCTGCCAATAACTGGCACGAGCGCGAGACGTGGGACTTCTTTGGAATCATCTTTGACGGCCACCCTGGCCTGGCACGAATCGAGATGCCAGATGACTGGGTAGGCCACCCGCAGCGCAAGGACTACCCGCTAGGCGGCATCCCCATTGAGTACAAGGGCGGCGAAAACGCCAACCCCGGCAGCCGCAGGCAGTACAGGTAGGAGGCGGACATGACGACGGAAAACAACGCGCCCCACGCCACCTCTGGCCTGGGCGACGACGACGGCACAGCACCCGAGTTCACCGTGTACGGAGGCGACTGGTCCGAGGTGGCCGAAGAGGCCGCTCGGCTAGGTGGCCAGCGACTCGTCTTCAACATGGGCCCCCAACACCCTTCGACGCACGGCGTGCTGCGCATCATGCTCGAGGTCGAAGGCGAGCGAGTCACAGAACTTCGCGCTGGCATCGGCTACCTGCACACGGGCATCGAGAAGAGCATGGAGTTCAGGACGTGGACTCAGGGCGTCACGTTCTGCACACGCATGGACTACGTCGCGCCGATGTTCAACGAGGCAGTGTTCTGTATGGGTACAGAGAAGCTCCTGGGCGTCACCGACGACATTCCTGACCGTGCGAACGTGCTGCGCGTGCTCATGATGGAGCTCACGCGCATCGGCTCGCACTTGGTCGCTATCGGCACCGGTGGCAACGAGTTGGGCGCCACCACCGTCATGACCACAGCTTTCATCGGCCGCGAAGACACTCTCAAGGTCATCGAGCACATCACGGGCCTGCGCGTGAACAACGCCTACATACGCCCGGGTGGCGTGGCGACGGACGCTCCCGATGACTCGGTCGAGATGATCCGCGACATGATCCCCAAGGTCAAGGCCCGCCTCGACGAGCTCGCCTACTTGCAGCTCGAGAACCCCATCTTCAAGGGCCGTCTCCAGGGCGTCGCCGTTCTCGACCTTGCAGCGTGCATGGCTCTTGGGGTGACGGGCCCGATGCTGCGGTCTGCAGGCGTTCCCTACGACCTACGCAAGTCCGAGCCCTACTCCGGCTACGAGACGTACGACTTCCAGGTGCCCACCTCGACTGACGCCGATGCCTATAGCCGCGTCGTTCTGCGTCTCGAGGAATGCTACGAGTCCCTCAAGATCGTCGCGCAGTGCGCTGACCGTCTCGAGGCGAGCATGGGCGAGCCCATCATGGTGGCCGACAGAAAGATCGCATGGCCCGCCCAGTTGTCTATTGGCGCCGATGGCCAGGGCAACTCCTTCGAGCACATTCGCCACATCATGGCGGAATCGATGGAGGCGCTCATTCACCACTTCAAGCTCGTCACGGAGGGCTTCCCAGTTCCCGCTGGCCAGGCCTATGCGGCGATCGAGAACCCCAAGGGCATGCTCGGGTGCCACGTGGTTTCCGACGGTGGTACCAAGCCTTGGCGCGCACACTTCCGCGATCCAGGATTCAACAATCTGCAGGCATTGTCGATGCTCACGGAGGGCGGCCAAGTGGCCGACGTCGTGGTGGCCATCGCGAGCATCGATATGGTCTTGGGAGGCGTCGACCGATGACGTACGACGACGCAAAGTTGGCCGCGCTGGTCAAGGATTCGGCGACCATCATGGCCCGCTATCCGGTGAAGCGCTCCGGCCTCTTGCCGATGCTGCACTTGGTGCAGTCCGTGGACGGCTACGTGAGCCCAGACGGTATCCAGTTCTGTGCGCAGCAGTTGGGCCTGACGTCGGCCGAGGTGAGCGCGGTCGCCACGTTCTACACGCAGTACAAGCGCCGCCCCAATGGTGAATACCAAGTGGGCGTATGCACCAACACGCTGTGTGCCATCTTGGGCGGTGACGAGATCTGGCGACGTGTGAGCGAACACGTTGGCGTGGGTCACGACGAGACGCATGAGAGCGGCAAGATCTCGCTCGAGCGTATCGAGTGCAACGCCGCGTGCGACTACGGACCGGTCATGATGGTCAACTGGGAGTTCTTTGACAACATGACTCCCGACAGCGCCCTGGCGCTCGTGGACGACATCTTGGCTGGCAAGGAGATCAAGCCCACGCGCGGTGCCGACACCGTCGCTGGCTTCAAGGACGTGTCTCGCGTTCTCGCTGGATTCCCCGATGGCAGGGCGGACGAAGATCAAGGCGCAGGCGCTCCGTCGCTCGCGGGCCTCAGGGTGTCCCGCGGCGAGTCGGAGCCTGTTAAGCCCGCAGTGAAGCCCGCAGCGAAGCCGGCAACCGAGCCAGCAGCTAAGCCAGCGCCCAAGACCACTCGCGCCGCCGTGACTTCCGCGAAGGCGAAGGCCGTGACAAAGGCCACCCCCGCCACCAAGGCTGCTGCAGCCAGGAGGGCCAAGGCAGCGCCGAAGGCCGCGCCCACGCCTAAGACTGGAAGGGGCAAGAAGTGACCGAGCTGACGCCCGTCCTCAGCGCCACGTGGGGGCTCGACCGCTCCTGGAACTTCGACACGTATTGCGCCAACGGCGGCTACGAAGGTGCGGCCAAGGCCATGAAGATGCCGCCCGCGGACATCATCCAGGCCGTCAAGGATTCTGGACTTCGCGGCCGTGGTGGTGCGGGCTTCCCCACGGGAATGAAGTGGGGCTTCCTCCCAGCACCTGACGGCGGGCCACGCTATTTGGTCATCAACGCGGATGAGTCCGAGCCTGGCACGTGCAAGGACATCCCCACGATGCTCAACGCCCCCCACGTCCTCATCGAGGGTGCGATCATCACGTCGTTTGCGATTGGCAGCAACCACGCGTTCATCTACGTGCGCGGTGAGGTGGTGCACGTGTTGCGCCGCGTCATGAAGGCCGTCCAAGAGGCGTACGACAACGGCTGGCTTGGCAAGAACATTCAGGGCACCGGTTTTGATCTCGACATCACCGTCCACGCAGGCGCGGGTGCGTACATCTGCGGCGAAGAGACGGCCCTTCTCGATTCCTTGGAAGGCAAGCGCGGGCAGCCGCGACTCAAGCCACCGTTCCCAGCCGTCGCGGGGCTCTACGCGCGGCCCACCGTGGTCAACAACGTCGAATCCATCGCCTCGGTCCCCGCGATCATCCGCAAGGGCGTCGAATGGTTCGCTTCCATGGGTACCGAGAAGAGCAAGGGGATGGGATTCTTCTCCCTCTCGGGACACGTCGCCAAGCCCGGTCAGTACGAGGCACCGCTGGGCATCACCCTGCGGGAGTTACTCGAGATGGCCGGCGGCATGCGTGAGGGGCACACCCTCAAGTTTTGGACTCCTGGCGGTTCGTCGACCCCCATCTTTACCGCGGAGCACCTCGATCTCCCGCTCGACTACGAGTCGGTAGGCGCCGCTGGATCGATGCTCGGAACGCGTGCGTTGCAGATCTTCGACGAGACCACGTGCGTGGTCCGCGCAGTCGAGCGCTGGAGTGAGTTCTACAAGCACGAATCGTGCGGCAAGTGCACGCCGTGCCGCGAGGGAACGTACTGGCTGACGCTGATCCTGCACAGGCTCGAAGCAGGGCAGGGCACCAAGGCCGACATCCAGCAGTTGCTCGACACGTGTGAATCGATCCTTGGTCGCGCCTTCTGCGCGCTCGGCGACGGGGCCACGTCGTGCGTCACGTCGAGCGTCCAGCTTTTTGAGCAGGAATACGTCGATCACGTGGAGCAGGGCTGCTGCCCGTTCGACCAAGCCAAGTCGGCCGTCTTTGAGTACTCGACGGCCGCTGACTCATTGACAGGCGCAGATCAAGTGACTGGCGCAGAGGAGGTCTCCGTATGACCGCGACTGACGGCATGATTCCAGTGCCAAGCGATCTGGTGACCCTCACGATTGACGGGCTCGAGACTCAGGTTGCCAAGGGCACCCTCATCATTCGCGCTGCCGAGCAAGTAGGCATCGAGATTCCGCGTTTTTGCGATCACCCAGCACTCAAGCCGGTGGGTGCCTGCCGCCAGTGCCTGGTCGACGTCGCAAGCCCTGGCCCCGATGGCTCGCTCCGCGCCTTCCCCAAGCCCCAGGCATCGTGCACCATGCCTGTCACCGAGGGCATGGTCGTGAACACTCAGCTGACCTCCCCGGAGGCTGACCGCGCGCAAAAGGGTGTCCTTGAGCTCTTGCTCATCAACCACCCTCTCGATTGCCCCACATGCGATAAGGGCGGCGAATGCCCCCTGCAGAACCAAACAATGAGCCACGGCTGGTCCGAGAGTCGTTTTGTCGAAACCAAGCGTCACTTCGAGAAGCCGCTCCCGCTCAGCAGCGAGATTCTGCTCGACCGCGAGCGGTGCATCATGTGTCAGCGTTGCACCCGCTTCTCTCAAGAGATCGCTGGCGATCCGTTCATCGACTTGCAAGAGCGCGGCGCCATGCAGCAGATCGGCACATTCAACGAGGACCTCCTCGGCTTTGGCGGCTACGGCCCCGTTGGCATCGCGGCCGAGGACGAGTCGGGTAACGCCTTTAGCTCCTACTACTCGGGCAACACCATTCAGATCTGTCCAGTGGGTGCACTCACGAGCGCGACGTACCGGTTCCGGGCACGTCCGTTCGACCTTGTCTCGAGCCTCGGGATCTCCGAACACGACTCGTCTGGAAGCGCCATCCGCACCGACCATCGCCGCGGCAAGATCCTGCGTAGGCAAGCGGGAGACGACGCAGTAGTCAACGAGTTCTGGGTCACAGACAAGGACCGATTCGCCTTCACGTGGCAGAACCAGCCCGACCGCTTGACCACCCCTCTGGTGCGCAAGGACGGCGAGCTTGTCGAGGCCTCATGGCCCGAGGCTCTTGCCGCAGCGGCCGCCGGGCTCAAGGCCGCGGCGGGAATCACGGGAACCCCAGCCGACAAGAAGGCCAAGGGTGTTGGCGTTCTTCCAGGTGGCCGCGTCACGATGGAAGACGCGTACGCGTACCAAAAGTTCGCGCGCGTCGTGCTTGGTACGCACGATGTCGATGTGCGCACGCGTCCCGCGTCCGATGAGGAGCAGGCCTTCCTGGGCTCTAGCGTCGCAGGCACCGGCATCGGCGTCACCTTTGCTGACCTTGAGAAGGCCCCTGCCGTGTTGCTCGTCGGCTTCGAGCCCGAGGATGAGGGCGGCATCGTCTTCTTGCGGCTGCGCAAGTCGCTCGGCAAGCAGCGCGTCTTCACCGTTGCCCCGTTCGTGTCACGGGGAGTCGAGAAGCTCGCGGCTACCCTTATCCCCACCGTCCCAGGCCGCGAGGCCACTGTCTTGGATGGGTTCCAGCCCGACAGTGACGTGTTCGCGGCGCTTCAAGAGCCCGGCGCCGTCATCGTCGTAGGCGAGAGGGTGGCACTTGTCGAGGGCGGCTTCACCTCCGTAGCGAGCCTTGCTCGACGGACGTCCGCCAAGGTCGCCTGGATCCCCCGCAGGGCGGGCGAACGCGGTGCGCTCGAGGCCGGTGCGCTTCCTGGACTGTTGCCAGGCGGGCGCGACGTCGCGTCGGCCTCCGTGCGCGCTGAGTTTTCCACGGCGTGGGGCGTCGAATTGCCGCATGGCAAGGGACGGGATGCACACGGCATCATCTCCGCGGCCACCGTCAAGAGCCTTGATGGGCTCGTAATCGGCGGAGTGGATGCCGCTGACCTCGATGTGGAACTTCTCAAGGCCATCGGCGCCGCGAAGTTCACCGTCTGCCTCGAGGTGCGGCGCACTGCTGTGACCGACGCTGCCGATGTGGTGTTCCCCGTCGCGCCTCCCTCGGAAAAGTCGGGGACCTTCGTGAACTGGGAGGGACGCCCGCGCCCCTTCTCGACGGCGATTTCGACCGATGCTATGTCTGACCATCGCGTGCTTGACCTTGTGGCGCGTGAGATGGGTATCGACCTCGGCACAGCGACAGTGGAATCGGTCAACGCCGAGCTCGCGTCGTTGCACGCCACTGCCGCTGATCACCGCCCGGAGGCTCCCTCGGTGAAGGCCACTCATGCCAAGACGCCCACCACCGATGCGCTCGTGCTGGCCACGTGGCACCAATTGGTGGACGAGGGATCGCTGCAAGATGGCGAGCCGCACCTGGCTGGAACCGGAAGGGTGGCCGTGGCGAGGGTCTCACCTGCTACGGCGGCTCAGCACGCTCTGAGCGGTGTCGTGTCGCTGACGGGTAACCGCAGGGCATCGATGGAACTGCCACTCGTCGTGACCGAAGGCATGGTCGACGGCGTGGTGTGGGTGCCTACAAAGTCGCCTAACTCGTGGGTTGCCGAACAGCTTGGCGCCAACGAGGGCGATACCGTGATGGTCAAGGGAGCGTCCGCATGAGCCTGCTTCAGCTCGCGGCTGGACTGAGTGCCGCTCAGGATCCGTGCTCGGGTCCCGATGCTTCCGTTTTTCCGGCTACCCAGAAGGCGTGCCTCGAGTACTCGGTTGCCGGTGACTCGATCTGGATCGTCATCATCAAGGCCGTGCTCATCTTGGTGTTCCTTCTCACCTCGGTGTTGTTCGCCGTCTGGTTTGAGCGCCGCGTGATCGGTCGCCTGCAGGAACGCCCAGGCCCCAACAGGCATGGACCGTTCGGCCTGCTGCAGTCGGTCATGGATGCGATGAAGCTCCTTTTCAAGGAGGACATCACCGTCCGCGCCTCCGAGAAGTTGCTCTACATCCTGGCGCCCATGATTTCGGTGTTCTCTGCGCTCTTGATCTTTGCTGTGATCCCTTTCGGCCCTGCCGTGCGCATTCCGTTCACGATGGAGGTCACACCCCTCCAGCTCACCGACTTCCCTGTGGCGATGCTCTACGTGCTCGCGTGTGCCGCCATCGGCGTGTACGGCATCGTGCTTGGTGGGTGGGCCTCTGGCTCGACCTACCCGCTCATGGGCGCGGTCCGCTCGACAGCACAGGTCATCTCATACGAGTTGGCCATGGGCCTGTCTCTTGTGACGGTGTTCATGTTCGCGGGGTCGATGTCGCTCACGGATATCGTCACCGCTCAAGAGAACGTGTGGTGGGCCATCCCCTTGCTCCCCGCGTTCATCCTCTACGCGATCTCGATGGTGGGAGAGACCAACCGCCTCCCGTTTGACCTCCCAGAGGCGGAGGGCGAACTCGTCGCTGGGTTCATGACCGAGTACTCCTCGATGAAGTTCGCCTGGTTCTTCCTCGCCGAGTACATGAACATGATCAACGTGTCTGCCATCGCGTCCACGCTGTTCCTTGGCGGCTGGCGTCCCTTGTGGGCACCGAGCTGGCCGGGCTACGAGATGCTCTCCAACGGCATCTTCCCGCCCATCTGGCTCATCCTGAAGATCTGGCTCATCATGTTCGTGTTTGTGTGGATCCGCGGCTCTCTGTTGCGCTTCCGCTACGAGCAGTTCATGCGCTTTGGGTGGAAGGTTCTCATCCCTGTTGGGCTCGGCTGGATCGTGTTGTGGAGCGCCGGAATGGTGCTGCTGCCGCACTTCAACTTCACGACGGACAGGTTCACGTGGCTAGCCCCCGCGATCGCGCTGATCTTGGCGTGGCTCGTGTTCTCGACGGTGATCGAATTTAGGCGCGAGAAGGCCCAGAAGGCCGTCGAGGCGCTCAGGGAAGAACTCGAGGGCCAAGACTTCGACGCATTCGCCGCGGGTTACCCCGTACCGCCTATGCCAGGGCAAAAGCTCCCGCGCTCGCCCCGCGCGGGCCGCACCGTCGAAGCGGCGACCACTGACACCGCGAAGGAGCAGCATGACTGACCACCAGTGGAATGTGGCCGACGAACAAGATGAGTTTGTCTCCAACCTTCCCAACCCTGGGGGCATCGTTGGGGCGCTCCTGCCCGTCGCTGGATTTGGCGTGACACTGCGCAACTTCTTCCGGCCCACCGTCACGGAGCAGTACCCGACCACGCCTGCCAACATCCAGCCCAAGTACCACGGTAGGCACCAACTCAATCGGTACGCAGACGGCCTCGAGAAGTGCATCGGCTGCGAGTTGTGCGCGTGGGCATGCCCCGCCGACGCGATCTTGGTGGAGGCCGATTCAAACACGATCGACGCCCAGTTCAGCCCGGGCGAGCGGTACGGCCGCGTCTACCAAATCAACTACTTGCGCTGCATCTTCTGTGCGCTCTGCATCGAGGCATGCCCCACCAGGGCGCTCACGATGACGAACGACATCGAACTCGCTGGGCCCACACGCGAAGGCATGATCTACGAGAAGCACGACTTGCTCGCACCGCTTGAAGGCCCGATGCTCGAGGCTCCTCACCCGATGGTGGAAGGCACCACGGACAAGGACTACTACCGCGGATCGGTCATCGGCCCCACGTCCGAGCAGCAGGCCTGGGTGAGGGCGCATCGTCCTGACGACGCAACACTTCCTGAGAACAACAGGAACGCTCACGCTGATGACGAGCAGCGCCCGCATGCGGATGAGTCTGTACTCGGCACTGTCCAGCCCGTCGACGCCGAGGATTTGTCCGGCCCTGGCGGAGGGAGAAACCGATGATCTCGCCCCTGATCTTCTGGTTGGTAGCCACCATCACGGTGATCCCTTCCATCGCGCTGTTGTTTGCGCGCAAGGCTGTGCACGTCGCCATGGCCGTCATCCTGGTCATGGTGGGCTTGGCCATCGCCTACGTGGCCCTAGGCGCGCCGTTCCTTGGCGTGGTCCAGATCGTGGTCTACACAGGCGCCGTCATGATGCTCTTCCTCTTCGTGCTCATGTTGGTAGGCGTCGACTACCGCGAGAGTCTCAAGGAGACCATCACGGGTCAGCGCTGGATTGGGCTTGCGCTCGCCGTGGGCCTGGGCGCGCTGCTCATCGCGGTGGTCTCGCGTGCGAGCTTTGGCGATGCTGCCGTGATGACGGAAGACGGCGGTCCGGCCGAGGTTGCCCCGTTGCTCTTCGGTCAGTACGTGCTCGTTGTCGAGACTCTCGGCTTCTTGCTCATCACCTCCGCGGTGGGTGCGCTCGTGCTCACCCACGTGCCAAGGCTCTTCCCGCGTCGTACCCAGCGCGAGCTCCAGGTGGAGCGCATCGCCGCCGGCGCCAATCCTGTCAACAAGACCTTCCCCGGGGTCTACGCCCGCCACAACGCGCTCGATGCCCCCGCGCTCGACCCCCAGGGCGAGCCCATTGAAGAATCCATCTCACGCGTGCTCAAGATCCGTCAGCAGAACAAGGACGGTATCGAGTTCAAGGATGAGAACCGAGCCAGAAGGCGCGAATTGGGCGCTAAGGAGGATGACGCGTGAGCCCCGTCAGTTTCGTGTACCTCGCGTCCGTCCTGTTTGCCATCGGCGCCGCCGCTGTGTTGCTGCGGCGCAACTCGATCGTCGCCTTCATGGGCGTCGAGCTCATGCTCAACGCCGCGAACCTCACTCTCGTGTCATTTTCACGGATGTACGGCGAACTCAACGGTCAGGTGATGGCGTTCTTTGTCATGGTCGTCGCCGCAGCTGAAGTGGTCGTTGGCCTCGCGATTATCATCGCCGTGTTCCGCACGCGACAGACCATTTCGCTCGACGAGCCCACAGAGCTGAAGGGATAGACCATGCTCTCCGTCTCTTGGCTGCTCATCGCGTTGCCGTTGGCTAGCTTCTTTGTTCTCATGCTCGCCGGGCGCAGGGCCGATGCTTGGGCCCACTGGGCAGGCGTGGGCGTCTCGGGCGCAACGGCGCTCATCGCCATCATCGCCTTCTTCGAGATGATTGGGCGTTCGGCGTCCGATCGCGCCGAGTCCGTCCACCTGTTCACGTGGTTCTCAGGGGAAGAGCTACACCTTGACGCCGGGTTGCTCCTTGACCCCTTGTCTCTCACGTTCGTGTTGCTTATCACGGTGGTGGGCACGCTCATCCACGTGTACTCGGTTGCCTACATGGAACACGATGTCAACAAGCGGATGTTCTTCGCGTACCTCAACCTGTTCATCGGCGCGATGCTCTTGCTCGTCACCGCCGATTCCTACCTGCTGCTCTTCGTCGGCTGGGAGGGCGTCGGCCTCGCGTCGTACCTGCTCATCGGCTTCTGGAATCACAAGCCCGAGTACGCGACCGCCGCCAATAAGGCGTTCATCGTCAACCGCATCGGCGACATGGGACTCATCGTTGCGATGGCACTCATGTTCGCGCAGTTCGGCTCCGTGAGCTTCGCGGATGTCTTTGGAGGCGCCGATGGTGCCTCTACCGCGGCGCTCACAGCAATCGGGCTCATGCTGCTACTCGCAGCAGTTGGCAAGTCCGCTCAATTCCCGCTGCAATCGTGGCTGGGCGACGCCATGGCGGGCCCCACGCCGGTGTCAGCCCTCATCCACGCAGCCACCATGGTGACAGCTGGCGTCTACCTCGTGGTGCGCTCCGGCGTGATCTACGAAGGAGCACCGGATGCCCGCCTCGTGGTTGCCATTGTGGGTGCCCTCACCTTGGTGATCGGTGCTGTCATCGGTAGCGCCAAGGACGACCTCAAGAAGGCACTCGCCGCATCCACGATGTCCCAAATCGGGTACATGATGCTCGCCGCTGGACTTGGGCCTATCGGCTACGTCTTCGCAATCTTCCACTTGGTGACGCACGGGTTCTTCAAGGCTGGCATGTTCCTGGGCGCAGGCTCGGTCATGCATGGCATGGGGGACCAGGTCAATATGCGCCGCTTTGGCGCGTTGCGCTCGGCCATGGTCATCACGTGGGCGACGTTTGGTCTTGGTTGGCTCGCGATCCTGGGCGTGCCGCCGTTCTCGGGCTTCTGGTCAAAGGACAAGATCATCGAAGCAGCCTTCGTTGGCGAAGGCTGGCAGCCTTGGGTGTTTGGCCTGACCGCTCTCATCGGCGCTGGGATCACAGCGTTCTACATGTCGCGCTTGTTCTTCATGACGTTCCACGGCCAGAAGCGGTGGACGGAGGGCCAGCACCCTCACGAGTCATCGTTGCTGATGACAGTGCCCATGATCGTGCTCGCCGTTGGCTCCGCGTTCCTGGGACTCATCCTTGGCGTTGGCAACCGCTTCCAGCACTGGCTCGAGCCAGTATTCGGAGAGCATGAGCACGGCGAGCCAGTGCTATCGGTTCCAGTGCTCACCACGCTGACGCTCTTGCTCGTGGCCGCGGGTGTGGCACTCGCGTACTGGATGTACTTGCGCAAGCCAGTGCCCATCGAGCCGCCTCCCGCGTCGCTCGCCGTGCTCGCAGCACGGAACGACCTGTTCCAGGATTCGGTCAACCGGGGCCTGTTCCAGATTCCAGGAACGCACTTGACCCGCACGCTTGTGTACCTCGACGCCGCGCTCGTTGATGGCGCTGTCAACAAGCAAGCCACAGGTATCGCGTCCTTTGGTGAGTCTGCCCGTCGATTCCAGTCAGGGCGCGTGCGTTCGTATGCCCTGCTCATGCTCTTGGGGTTTGTCGTGATCGCCGCCATCCTCGTTGTGGGGGGTTAGACCATGCCCATCTTGACCATCCTGATCGTGTGGCCCGCACTCGCGGGCTTGGCGTTGCTGACGGTTCCGCAACTGCGGGCGCGGGCACGAGAGTTCGCTATCGGCGCGTCCGTCATCGAGTTCGCGCTCGTCGCGGGAATGCTCGTGGCATTCGACCGCTCTCAAGCGGGTGACATTCAGTTCTCGGAACTTCAAGCTTGGATCCCGCAGATAGGCGCCAGCTGGGCGCTTGGCATCAATGGCATCGGCCTGAGCCTCATCGTGTTGGCCGCCTTGCTTGTACCGCTCGTCATCGCCGCCGGTTGGAAGGAAGACGACGCTCCCGCGCGTCGGGCCCAATACCTGGGCCTCATCCTCGTCTCCGAATCCTTCATGGTGGCCATCTTTGCGGCCAGGGATGTCTTCCTGTTCTATGTCTTGTTCGAGGCGATGCTCATCCCGCTGTACTTCCTCATCGGATCCTTTGGTGGCCAACAGCGCCGCTACGCCGCGGTCAAGTTCTTGATCTATTCGCTCGTGGGCGGCCTTGTCATGCTCGTGGCCGTCATCGCGTTGTACTCGCAGGGTCCCGGAGGGGAGCAGGCGTTCCTGACGGACAACCTCACGGGGCTGTCGTTGGAGCCGTGGATCGAGAGACTGCTCTTTGTTGGCTTCTTTGTCGCCTTCGCAATCAAGGCGCCCATGGTGCCAGTGCACACGTGGCTGCCCACGGTGGCGGAGTCAGCGCGTGTAGGCACCACCACCCTTCTTGTCGCGATCCTCGACAAGGTAGGCACCTTTGGCATGCTCACGCTGTGCCTCGTGCTGTTTCCAAGCGCGAGCCGGTGGGCCGCTCCGTTCATCATCATCCTCGCGGTGATTTCGGTGCTGTACGGCGGCTTCGCGGCCATCGGCCAGGACAACCTCTACAAGCTGGTCGCGTTCACGTCGGTGAGCCACTTCGGGATCATCATCCTGGGCATCTTCGCGCTGAGGCAGACCTCGGTCGAGGGCGCCGCGTTCTACATGGTGAGCCACGGGCTCTCGACGGGCGCGCTGTTCCTGATGGTCGGGTTCCTCGAGGCGAGGCACGGGACGGTATCCGTCAAGGCCTTCGGCGGCTTGCAGAAGGTGGTGCCGGTGCTCGCGGGTACGTTCCTGATCGTGGGCATGTCCGCCCTGGCGCTTCCAGGAATGTCGCCGTTCGCATCGGAGATCATGGTGTTCATTGGCGCGTACCCGGCGGCCAAGGCTGCCGTCATCGTGTCCATCTTTGGCGTGGTGCTAGCGGCCCTCTACATCCTGCTGGCGTATCAGAAGGTGTTTACCGGTCCAACGCCCACGGCGATGGAGCCCACCAAGGACCTCAGCGTGCGTGAGCGGCTTGCCGTGTGGCCGCTCATTGTCTCGATGCTGGTACTCGGCATCGTTCCAGCGCTTGCCCTGGACTACCTCAGCGGCCCTAGCGCAGGCATTCTCACCATCGTGTCTCAGGAGGCCGGCAAGTGACGTACTCCGTTTCTCAAGCGACATACGAGGTCCCCAACATCGCGTGGGCATCGCTCACCCCCATCCTCATCATCCTGGGCGCCGCTGCGCTCGGAGTGCTCCTCGAGGCGTTCGTCCGTGCGCCAGGCGAGCGGAGGATCTACCAATTGCAGTTGTCTGGCCTGGCAGTCGTGGCAGCGCTGGCGGCCGTTGTGTGGCGCTGGGTTGCGCTCGACGGTGACGGCATCGTGGTGCTCGACAAGATGATCCTGCTTGACCGGCAGGCGCTCGTTTGGCAATTCCTCATCCTCGTCTTTGCGCTCGCCAGCATCTTGCTGTTCGCCGACAAGGGCCGCGAGGGCGAGGATGCTTTCGCGCCTCTCGGATCGGTGGCGCCAGGCTCCGCGGAGGAAACCGTCGCGCGCGCCAAGGGCATGTACCTCACGGAGGCCTTCCCGCTCGTGTTGTTTGCGACCGGCGGCATGATGCTTTTTGCCACCGTGAACGACTTGCTCTTCCTGTTCGTCGCGCTCGAGCTCTTCTCCCTGCCGCTCTACATCCTCGTGGCGCTGTCTCGCCGACGCAGGCTGTTGAGTCACGAGGCGTCCCTCAAGTACTTCCTTCTTGGGGCCTTCTCGTCCGCGATCCTCCTCTTTGGCGTTGCGCTGCTCTACGGCGCTACCGGTGAGACGGGGATGGTCGAGATCGGCCAGACGCTCGCCGCCGTCCTACCCGGACGCCCCGCGCTCGTCTTGCTTGGCGCATTCATGGTGGTTGTGGGGCTGCTGTTCAAGATTGGTGCCGTGCCCTTCCACTTCTGGGTGCCCGATGCCTATCAGGGTGCGCCCACTCCCGTCACAGCATTCATGGCAGCGGCTACCAAGGCGGCGGCAGTCGCCGCGCTCGCACGGTTGTCCTACCTCGTGCTGTTCCGCCTCGAGTGGGAACTCAATTGGGTGATCTGGACCGTGGCGATCGCCTCGATGGTGTTTGGCACGGCGCTCGCCATTGTCCAGACCGACATCAAGCGCATGCTCGCGTACTCCGCTATCGCGCACTCCGGTTTCATCCTGGTCGCGTTCGCCGGGTTCTCGCCATTGGCCCTTTCTGCGTTGCCCTTCTACCTCGCGACGTACGGCCTTGCCTCGCTCGGTGCCTTCGCCGTGGTGACCCAAGTGCGGGAAATCACGCCCGACGGCGCCATTGGTTCCGAGGCGACTCGCCTTGGTCAGTGGGCGGGCCTTGGCAAGCGCAGCCCGTGGCTCGCGGGTTCGATGATGGTCGCACTGTTGTCCTTTGCAGGAATCCCGCTGACGGCGGGCTTTGTGGGTAAATTCGTGGCCTTTGAGGCAGCCATTGACGCGGGTGCGTGGCCTCTTGTGCTCGTGGCGGTCGTGGCCTCAGCAGCCTCGGCCTTCTTCTATGTGCGCGTCGCTGTGCTCATGTTCTTCACTGACGCCCCTACCGATGTCTCACCGCACGTCGTCGTCCGTTCGACGGCACTCGGCAAGGCCGTCGCGATTGGCGCCGCCGTCGCTGTGATTCTTCTCGGTGTGTTGCCAGGGTGGGCGCTCGCAATCGGCGAGAGCGCGGGCGTGTTGTTGGCACCCGTGGCAGGGGGCTAGGCCGGATGGTTTTCCCCGTGGGAAGCGCCGCGCTCGATGCGGCCATTTCGCCTCGCCTCGCTCTTGTTGAGGAGCGACTGAGGGACGCTGTCGCGCAATCCGACAGGCTCGCGGATGCTACCTCGCGGCACTTGGTTGACGCGGGTGGAAAGAGGCTACGCCCCGCCCTCACGCTGCTGACTGCTCAACTGGGCGACGCAAGCCGCCCCGAGGTGGTCGACGCCGCCGTTGTCGTTGAACTCACTCACCTTGCCACGCTCTATCACGACGACGTCATGGACGATGCTCCCACCAGGCGCGGAGCACCCAGCGCTCATGAGGTGTGGGGCAACTCGGTCGCTATCCTCACTGGCGATCTGCTGTTTGCGAGGGCCTCCATGGTGGTCGCGGGACTCGGCCCCGCCGCGGTTCGCATCCAAGCCGAAACCTTCGAACGCTTGTGCCTTGGGCAACTTCACGAGACGGTGGGTCCCGACGTGGGGGAAGACGCCGTGGAACACTACCTCACGGTGCTGGCAGACAAGACGGGGTCCCTTGTGGCAACGTCCGCCCGCTTTGGTGCGATGTTCGCGGGTTGCGATAGCAATACCGTCGCCGCAGTGACACGCTTTGGCGAGCTCGCAGGGGTCGCGTTCCAGTTGGCCGACGACGTGCTCGACATTCGCTCAGACTCCGAGGTGAGCGGGAAGACTCCTGGTACAGACCTGCGCGAGGGAGTCTCGACCATGCCGATTCTGCTGCTGCGCAAGCACATCGCCGATGGTGGGGCGTCGGATGCCGACAAGGCACTCCTGACCCTGATCGATAGTGATTTGAGTGCTGACGAGCCTCTTAACGAGGCTTTGATCGCGTTGCGGGCGCACCCGGTCGTAGACGAGACGGCGGAGCTTGCCCGCGAGTGGGCGGGGCGCGCCAAGTCTGCTATCACGTGCCTGCCTGATGGTGATGTGAAGGTAGCGTTGCTTGGATTCGCCGACGCTCTGGTGTCCCGCGCCTCGTAGCGCCCAACCTTTTACCCTCGACCTCCGTTTGGCAGGATAGGAACGAGAGGTGGGACTCATGTCGCGGTGGCAAGACCTAGTGGAGCGGCTACTCCAAGAGCGGGGCTCGAGGCTTGTCGCCTACGCGTCGCTCCTTGTGGGCCGCGACGGCGACGCCGAGGACCTCGTCCACGACGCGATCGTCAAGGTCTTTTCACGACCGCGCCCGCTGCGTGAGGTCGACGAGGCCGAGGCCTACGTGCGTTCGGCCATGCCGAGCATCGTCATCGACAGGGCGCGCTCAGCGTCGAGCAAGCGCCGCGCGTTGACCCGAGCCTTCGAGCGTCCGTCGTTCATCCCCGAGTGTGAGGCCGGACTGGATGTCAGGGCGGCGCTCCGGGAACTTCCACCGCGCGAGCAGGTGTGCGTGGTCTTGCGGTTCTTTGACGATCTCACTGTGCCGCAGATTGCGGCCAGCCTGGGCATCGCGGAGGGGACCGTCAAGAGGTATCTTTCCGACGCGCGCGCCCACTTGCTCCCCTTACTCGACGTCACCGATTGGGACGACGAACACGAGTCTATTGAGGTACTGACGGCGAAAAGAGGCGGCTCACATGCGTGACTTCGACGAGATGCTGCAAGGGAGCTTTGATGCTCATGCGGGGGAGATCGACCGTTCGGGCGGCGTGGGGGATGGCCTGAAGGTACGCGCCGTGCGCGACGTGCGGAGCAAGCGGGCGTGGCGAGCAGGGGCGACGGGTGCGGTCGCATCGGCGGCGGTTGTGGGCGTCGTCGCAACGGCGTTTGCGTTTTCGGGCGGTGCCGGTGTTGCACCCGCTGCCACTCCTTCGTCGACAGCAACCGCGAGTGAAGCCGTCCCCTGGTACGTCAGTGACCTCTCTTCGCTCGGGCCGTGCACCTCGTACGTCCCAGCCAACGGTGCGCTGCTTCCTGATGGAATGTACAAGGGCCGGGCCTACGTGGATCCCGCAGCTGGTTTCGTGGTCGCCGTGACGCCCGACGGCACCGTGACGCGCGTCCAGCCCGGGCCCGACGGAGACTACCCGTTCGACTTCGGTGACGGTCCGAGCTCTCAAATGTTCCCAACGGAGTACCCGGTGGTAATCGACTACATCAACAACAGCGGCGGTGGCGGCATCTGGGTTGACGCCGATGCTGCTACCTGGGACTGGACGATGGAACCCGTGACCGACGCCCCCGCTGGGGTCAACGTCAAGGGGCTCTTTGCGGTCTTGACGATGTCGCTAGGTTTTGGTGGTGGCGAAGGCTACAGCCCGAACGCCGTACCAGACGGGGCCTCGGCCGCGGTGGTTGCCATCTACGCCGACGGCCGCGAGGTCTCGGGAACGCTCGTGCGGGATCAGCCAGCGCCGAGCTCTGAAGAGGACATCGATCTGAACGGGCTCTCCGCGGTCGCCATGCGTGTCACGCTCGCCGATGGCCAGGTGTGGGAGATACGCGCGGACTACACGCCGGACGCCGCCCCGGTCCTGCCCTGCCAGCCCACGCCGCCGAGCCGCACTGATACACCGGCGGTGGGTGCGTCATCGGCCCCCGCCGTGAATGATCCGTCAGTATCCGAGGGCCCGGTCGCATCAGAAGAGCAAGCAATGGGTGCGGCGCTCTCCGGGCCCGAGTCCGCAGTCTTCCAGTGCGGGATGCCGCTGCCAGCGGATCTTCAAGACGCTGCGGATGTGCAGGCGAAGGTCGCGAGGGGTGACGTGAGTCTCGGCGACCCCGATGGGTTCCCCGACATTTTCGATGTGGGCGACGACGGCCTTGTGGTCGAGGCCGAGGTGCCTCTGTGGGATGTAGACCAAGACCACTTGACGAAACTGCCTATTCCAGGCTGGCAATCGTGGGGTCTAGGACGGGCATCCGGTCAGTTCCTTGGCCATCTCAGCCTCGTGGAGGTAGTGGCCGTCCAGGATGGCATGATCGTGGCGGCGGCCCGCGAACCTGTGGAGGACTGGACTGCGGGGGGAGTTGGCGGCAGCACCACGTCCTACGGGGATACCGATTCGGTCGCCCGTACTCAGGGGTTCACGAGCGCGTACAACGGGATCCACGGGCTCTTGCAGCCGTGCACAGGCGTCGCACCCGATGCCCTGGGCGGCGCTCAGCTCGCGGTGGTCTACGGCTTCGGTCCCGACGTAGATCACATGACATACGGCTGGACCCTGGTCACGAACGAGTGAGTGGCCCTGCCCTCGCCGCTTCCGGCGGGGGCGGTTAGGCTCGTCGTATGAGCATCGAACTCCCCCACGATGGCCCCACGCGCTGGCGCGCGGTCGACGAATTTCTTGAGTCGAAGTACACGGCAGCCGATGCCGCACAGGCGCGCGTGCTCGCCGCCCAGCGAACTGCGGACATGCCCGACATCGAGGTGAGCGCGATGCACGCGAGGCTCCTCGCCATCCTTGCCCGCAGCATCGGCGCCCGGACGGTGGTCGAATTTGGCACTCTCGGTGGATATTCGACGCTGCACCTGGCCCGCGCGATCCCGCCAAACGGCAGGGTCATCACTCACGAGCGCGACCCGCATCATGCCGATGTCGCGCGCGCAAGCCTTGACGCAGCGGGGGTGGGTCACAAGGTCACGATCCGCGTGGGGACGGCTACGGAGATGCTTCCAGCCTTGGCGGACGATGCCCCTGTGGACCTCACGTTCATCGACGCGGACAAGCCCAACAACACCAATTACTACGAGGCGGCCGTGGCGATCTCGCGGCCAGGGGCGCTCATCGTCATCGACAACGTGGTGAGAGACGGGGACATCGCCGATGCGAACAATCGCGACCCTAAGGTGGCGGGCTCGCGCGAGGTCGTCGAACACGTGGCCAGGGACTCCCGCGTTGAGGCCGCGGTGATCCAGACGGTGGGTCGCAAGGGCTATGACGGAATGCTCATCGCGACGGTGCTGTAGAAGCGAGTTCCTGGAGCCGCGCGTTGTGAGTCTTCACCGTGGTTGCTGACTGCTCGCCCGAAGGTCTACTGGGCGGGCGGTAGAGTTCTGACTCATGCTCTTCTCTCTCGCCGCAAGCCACAAGACCGCGGATTTCTCCGCGCTCGAGCGCTTGTCCGAGGCGGGAACCGTCACGCCGCGGGCCCTTGTTGAGGCCCACGCTGATATTCGCGGGGCCGTGGTCCTTGCCACGTGCAATCGCCTGGAGGTCTACCTGGACCTCAATGACACGGCAGAGTCGACGTTTGTTGACCCCGTCGCTTCGGTCGTTGAGGTGCTGGCGGCGGCCGCGCGGATCTCTCCTGCTGATTTGCGGTCCATGATTCGCTATACCCATGGCCTCGCCGCAGTCCAGCACCTCTTCGCAGTGACGTCGGGGCTCGAATCGGTCGTCGTCGGAGAAGACGAGATCGCGGGTCAGGTCCGCAGGGCCTTCCACGAGTCGCGCGGAACCGACGCCGCAAGTTCGAGCATCGAGACCGTCTTCCAACGGGCGCTAGAAGCGTCGCGAGAGGTTCGCGCGACCACAGGCTTGGGGGTTGCGGGCCGCTCGGTGGTCCGTGTCGCCGCCGATCTTGCGTCCGAGGTGATCCCAGAGTGGTCTGGAGCCCGAGTCCTGCTCGTGGGGACGGGCCGCTATGCAGCGGCGTCGCTTGCCGCCTTGCGCGAACGCGGGGTGTCGGATATTCGCGTGTACTCCGTCTCCGATTGGGGTGCCCAATTTGCCGACGGCCATGACCTCCCCCTCGTGACGCGCCCTTCCTATCCGGTGGAGGCCGCGCGCGCGGACGTGATCGTGGCATGCACGCGCGCTCGCCATCACGTGCTCGACGCTGCCACTCTCGAGGCGGGCCGCGCAGCCATCGCGGCGAGCCAAGAAGGCGGCCCTCGCCTTCCAGAGGGCCAAGTAGTCATCGACCTCGGCATGCCTCGAAACGTGCATCCCGACGTGGCGCGCGTGGGAGGGGTGACGCTCATTGATCTCGAATCTGTGCGGTTCCACGCGCCGCACGACGACCTCGCGAGCCTCGACCACGCCCATGCCGTCGTCGACAACGCGACTCATCGCTTCTCGTCGTCGGCGCGGGTGCGGGACCTCGCGCCAGGGCTCGCGGCGTTGAGGGAACATGTCTTCGCGCTGGTGGACGCCGAGGTTGACAGGTCACGCGCACGCGGCGGCCACACCCAAGAGGTCGAGGAGGCGCTTCGACACCTGGCCTCCGTGCTCTTGCACCAGCCGATGGCCCGCTCCCGTGCGCTCGCGGACAAGGGTGAAGCTGACGCCTGGATCGAGGGGCTGTCTGCCGTTTTCGGAATCGAATCAGATCCCAGCGGCGAGGACCCGGTCGGCGTGTAGCTGGCGTGGCAGTGCGGCGCTCAGGGAGCCAACAGCCCCGGGTCTGCAACAGCTCCGATGACGATCACGGCGGGGGAGGCGATGCCGACGGACTCAGCGTCCGCCACGGCTTGTGCCAGCGAGGTGCGAGTGATCCGTTCGTCTGGGGTAGAGCCGCGTTCGATGATCGCGACGGGCAGGCTCTGATGCGCGCCCGCGGCCAACGCAGTGTCCACGATCTCTGCAAGCCTCGCGACGCCCATGAGGATGACCGCCGTAGCACCCCCTGCGATTGCCGCGGCGGCAACCGGATCGAGTCCCTTGTCTCCGGTGGTGACGATCACCGCGCGCGAGGTTCCGCGGTGCGTCACGGGGATGCCAGCGAGGGCGGGGACCGAGAGCGCCGACGTGACCCCAGGGACCACCTCGCAGTGAATACTCTCCGCTATGCAAGCGGCGAGTTCCTCTCCGCCGCGCCCGAAGAGGAACGGGTCGCCGCCCTTGAAGCGCACCACGGTCTTCCCGAGCTTCGCATGCTTCACCAAGAGCGCGTTGATCTCCTCTTGCGAAGCCGAGTGAGCGCCGGGAGCCTTGCCAACCTCGATGATCTCCACGTCGTCGGCAAGCGACTCGAGCGCCTCCCGCGCGCCCAGACGATCGGCGACAACCACGTCGGCCTCGGCCAGAATGGCGCCGGCTCGGATCGTCATGAGGTCTGGCGCCCCTGGACCTGAGCCCACGAGGATGACCCGACCCTCGTGAGGTCGCTGGCGTCGGAGGTCAACAATTCCGGAGTCGATGGTGCGGGCCAACGCGTCTCGCACTGTCGCGATTCTTCGCGGGTCGGGCGTGTCGAGCGACACCGTTGCCACGGCGAGGTCTCCGTGACGCGACACAGCCGGTACGCGAGCGGTGCCCTGCGCGGCGTCGGACGCGTTGATGCACCAAGCCTTCGCCTCGTCTGCCCACGTGGCAACCAACGCGTTGACCTCGGCGTCATCGGTGGCAGCCACGACAAGCCACGCCCCGTGAACGTCGTCACGTGCGACGTCGCGCCGATGGATGGTCACGTCCCCGCTTGCGGCCGCTGCCTCGAGTTCTGGCGTCACTCGCGGCGCCACCAGCTCGACCTTGCCGCCGTCAGCGGCAAGCGCGAGCGCCCTGCGAGCGCCCACAGGCCCTCCGCCGGCCACGACCACACGTTTGCCCGCTACGTCGAGGCCAAGGAGCGTCACCATGAGGACATTGTGGCGTCTGAGACGGGTGGCGCCAAAACGCGCGCCATGAGTGAGAACTACGAGATCGGTTCGATCGCCAGCGGCTCGTCAGTGCGAGCCCGCCCCGCCGCCCTGCGCTTGGACAGGGGCCGCACGCGCCACGCGTCGACAGTGATGAGGACGAGCGCGACCCACACCAGGGCGAACCCCGCCCAGCGGCCCGCGGGCATCGGCTCCCCAAAGTGCCACACGGCGAGCATGAACATCATGGTGGGCGCGATGTACTGCAAGAGCCCTGTGACGTTGAGTGGAAGCCGCCGGGCGCCGGCGGCGAATAACAGCAACGCGCCTGCCGTGAAGATTCCCGTGGACATGAGGAGCATGTCGTGGCCCAGTCCGAAGCCCTCAGCGCCGCGTTCGAGAAAGGTGCGTCGTCCCGAAGTATCGATCCACCACAGCCCGAGCAACGCGGCAGGGGCGAGCACCATCGTCTCCACCGTCAACCCCGTGATGACGTCGACGTGGGCGCCCACGCGCTTCTTGATGAGCCCGTAGAAGCCGAAGGAAAAGGCGAGCACGAGCGAGATCCACGGGACTCCGCCCATGTCGATACCGATGACGACGACGGCGACCGCGGCGATCGACACCGCCACGATCTGCAATCGCCGTAGGCGTTCGCCGAGCAACACGACTCCCATGCCCACGAGTACGAGCGGGTTGATGTAGTAGCCGAGAGAGGCGGAGTTCACGTGGTCGGTCACCACCGCGTAGACATAGACGAGCCAGTTGAGAGCGATGATCGCCGCGGCGACGGCAAGAGTCAGTAGCGTGCGGGGCGAGACGAGAACACTCCGCAGCCGCGCCCAACCGCGCACGAACGCCACGATGACGAGGCAGACCAGCAGCGACCACACGGCACGATGCGCGGTGATCTCAAACGCGCCTGCCGGCTTGAGCGCGTGCATCAGCAAGGGGAACAATCCCCACACGAGGTACGCGGACCCGCCAAAGGCGAGGCCCCTGCGGTCGATCTCTTCAGTCATAGCGACAGTGTGGCACCCGCCGTTGAGGCCGCGCCGCTCGCAACTGGCTCCGCCGAGCGGGGTCCAACGGCCCCCGCAGGGACCGCGGGGGCTAGTTGTCGCGCTGGGAGACTATCCACGCCAACATGTACGCGCGGGAGTTGGCGCCGTCAATGCCGTCCTCGGGAAGCGCCAAGGCGCCTTGCCACGCAGTCTTGGCCCCGTCGTCGGACGAGGTGGCCTCGTACATCAGCACATAGTCGCTGAATTGCACACCCGAGCCTTCCCCACGGGCCTCCTCGATAGTGGAGCCCACGCGAGCGGGATCCACCGCGGAGTAGTACGCAGCGGCGAAGGGGGGAGAAGGGATCAACTGGATGCCGATGACGGCGTTGGGCTCGGGACTGAACCAGGTGGCGAAGTCGCGTTTGCTGGACCACTCGATGCCCACGGTGTGGTGGGCGTAATCGGGGAACGCGGACAGATCGGGTTCAAGAAAGATGCGGCGCGAGGACTCGGCCTCGGCGGACAGCATCCACTGCGCGGTGGCTGCCGCTTCCCCTTCGCCCCGCAGGGCGCGCCACAGCGCGACGGCGTTCCAAGCGGCGACCGCCTCGGAACTCGACTCCTGGTTGTTGCCATCAGCGAAGAGTGAGGGCCCCGAGGCCCACGAGTGCCCCGCCACAGGGTCGAAAGCGCGCCACTGGGGGAAGTCCGCAGACGCTAGCGGAGACGCGATGTCGTCCGCCACGAGGTCGAGCGCGGGGCCGATGTCGGCTAGCAGCTGGGCGTCCCTCTCGCCCGCGACGGCTGCGGCGTACAACAGGTAGCCGTAGTGGAAGTGGTGATCGTTGAAGTCCTCTGATCCAAAAGACGGGGCAAGGCCCACGACGCCGCGCGCTTGTGGGTCGTACACCAGGCACTTCTGGTCCCGCGACGTGCAGCCCGCTGGGTCGGCCCATAGCCGAAGCTCGTCGCCCAAGCGAGCGGCAACCTCATCGGCGATGGCCGTCTCGCCCAATGCATCGGCAACGTGCACGAGGTTTGCCAGCCGGTACATAGCCTTGGGGCCAAAGTAGCTGTCGCCGGGGAGGTCTGCGGGGGTGGCCGCGACGTCGGACGTGAGAGCGGCCAGGATGGAAGCCTCTTCGTCGGCGCTGACGCCTGTGAGGGGCAGCGCACTGGAGGGCGTGATGAGCGGGACATCCCAGGACATCTGGGTTGCCGCGCAGGCAGCGTAGGGCCCATCAATCGTGGGGTAGGTGCCCAGATCGCACGCGATGCCAGAAGCGTCGGCCCGTTCTTGTGGCATGACCACCACGGTGGGCGAGTCGCCATAGGCGACAGTGGTGGTCGCGACGTCGTCCGCGATGCTCCACGACACGTTCACCTCTGGCGGGGTGGCGCCGAGCGCGTCGCCGAAGACTTGCGCGTCGGTGCCCTCAGGCACGGCGAATATCGTTGCTGTGCCGCCCTGTTCCAACGTCAACATTCCGCCGTCGACAGTGCCATTCGCGACAACGATGCCGTACTGCTGGTCCCCAGCGCTCGCTACGGCAACTCCATCGGCCAGGGAGGAAAAGGCCGCCGACAGGGTGGCAGTGAGTGGCTCCTGTGCCAAGACCCCTACGGCAGGCCATCCTTGAGCCATCGTCACGGTCGCCGGGCCCATCGTCAACGCGACCGCCACGGAATCGGCAAGGCTCACCACTCCAAGCCCCTGGGTGGCGTCGAAGGACACCGTCACGTCCTCGCGGGCAGCGGCGATAATGCCGTCCGCGGATGCTGTGGGCACCGTGGCGCCCATGCTGAATCCGCCGTCACGCGGCGTGACCGACAGCGGACGGGGGTACACGGGAAGGCCTCCAGCGCCGAACGCGAGTGACGAATACCAGCGGTTGGTTGGGGGCAGCACCCCTTCCGCCAGTCGCGTCGCACCGAGGTTGTTGACAGTGCGCTCCGCAAGTACTTGCTCGTGCGGCGACGGCGAAGCGTCAACGGAAGACGAAGCGTCAACGGAAGGAGTGCCCGTCACGCGTGCCTCACCGTCGGCACCGGTGCAGCCCGCTGCGACGATCATGGTGATGACCGCGAGCGTGGTCGCGCGAATCCGGCGACCCAACTACAGGCCAACCTTGCGCATCAGATTGTCGACGGCGTCGCCAAAGCCAGCAAGCGCGCCGTCTTCGCGAAGGTGGAGACGCGCCTCGAGAGGAGTGCCTGCCTGGATCAACCCATT